>Ga0209542_10001826_pt1 | contig 49273 bp, 59 predicted proteins | sample RifCSPhighO2_01_FD_184028 | JGI IMG/M metagenome (GOLD analysis project Ga0209542, IMG submission 184028) | Soil microbial communities from Rifle, Colorado - Rifle CSP2_plank highO2_0.1 (SPAdes) (version 2) | ecosystem: Environmental > Terrestrial > Deep subsurface > Rock core/Sediment ...
ATTACCCCGCCGGAATTGGTGGCGGACATTTATCAACGGGGGATGATTCTATCCGGCGGCGGCTCGCTTTTGGCCGGTCTAGATCAGGCCATTGCCCAAGCCACTAAAATTCCGGTTAAAGTCATTGAAGACCCTTTGACTTGTTCGGTCCGGGGCATGGGCCTGATTTTGGAAGACGATAATTTATTGAAAGAAGTCGCCATCCCGTCCACCCACGCCGATCAAAGTCCCAGATAATTAAAAATTTGCCATGATTCGACTATTTAGGCGTCAGTTTAACCTTACGATTATTTTATTAGCAGTCGCCGTTCTGCTAATTTTTTTGCACTACGTCAAAATCTTGACGCCGGTGGAGAATTTATTGATTAAAGTTTTTTCGCCGGTCCAAAGCAGTGTTTATTCTCTAGGCGTTAAATTCAGGAATTTTTACAGTCAAACCAGTTTTAATCAGGATTTAGAAACTGCCAATCAGCAATTGTTAGAACAAGTCAGACAACTGACGATTGAAAATGCTCAGTTGAAAGTGACGCTGGTCGAAAATTTCCAGATTAAAAATCAGACTGATTTTTTAAGTCAAAACGGTCTCAGCGCCGTTATTGCCAAAGTCATCGGCAAGGGTCTTTTTCCTGATTCCCAAATTTTGATTATCAACAAAGGCAGCCGTGATGGCGTTCAGGTTGATTTGCCAATCATTGCCCAGGACGGTTTGATTGTCGGTAAAGTCATTGAAGTCAGTGCCGAACTGGCCAAAGCTATTTTGATTAACGACAGCCAAAGCAGTTTGGCTGTTACCGTTCAAAATCAAACCCAAACCAAAGGGGTCGTCACCGGCGAACACGGTCTGAGTTTAAAAATGGAATTAATTCCGGAGACCGAAATTATCCAAGTCGGCGACATGGTAGTGACGTCCGGCCTTGAGCTTAATATTCCCCGCGGGCTTTTGGTTGGTCAAATCGAAACCTTGGAATCCGAGCCTAACAGTTTTTTTAAAGTGGCCTATTTGCGTTCCTTAATTAATTTTGACGATTTGACCGTCGTTTCGGTTTTAAAGACCAGCCAACCATGATTTTGCGCATCTTCCTTAATTTATTGGCGATTTTTTTTCTGGCCCTGATCCAGATTTCTTTTTTACCGACCTGGCCGTTGCCGGTCAGACTCTTGAATCTGGTTTTAAGCGTGGTGATTTTTTTGGTCGTGATTGTTGATTATAAAAAAGGTCTAATTCTGGCCTTTGGCGGTGGGCTATTTTTGGACTTATTTTCTTTTGCTTCCTTTGGTTTAAAGACCCTAACTTTGATTGCTACCGCCGTGGCGGTTAACCTTTTATTCAATAATTTTTTTACCAATCGGTCGATTTATTCCCTGGTTATTTTGGCTGGCTTCGGTTCAGGCTTTTATACTATTTTGAATTTAGCCGGTAATTTTTTACTGCGCTTCTTTGATTTAGGCTCAGCCGTCCATTTTGATGCCGTTTATTGGTCAAATTTTAGCTGGCAGTTATTTTTTAATGTTTTAATTATTGCCGTAATATTTTTTATTTTTCATTTTTCCACCGGCCGGCTTAAAGCCAATTTTATTTTACGCCACTAATTAAAGCGACCAATAATGAGACTCAAGACTAGCAACAATCCGTTTGATTTAACCGAACCTAAGTCGTTTGGACGTTATTACGTTAAAAGGCCGGTCAGCTCCGACTGGTTTGACGGCGGCTTTAATCAAACCGAAGGCAAACAGAAAACCGCCGCTAGACTCAACAGCTCGTTGATCCAGCGCCGTGATTTTAACGTTTGGCTCTTGGTTTTAGCCCTTGGCTTTTTGCTTTTGGCGGCAAGAATTTTTTATCTCCAATTTTATGAAGGTCAAAATTTGCGCGCCGTCGCTGAAGGTAATCGAATCAGAATTCTTGACATCGAATCTTCGCGTGGCTTGATTTTTGACCGTGACCACCAGCTGCTAGTCAAAAACATCCCCAGTTTTTCGCTTGTGGTTATCCCAGTGGATTTACCTCAAGACCAGGCGAAACGTCAGGCCACAATCAGTGCCTTGGCCAAAAAATTCGGTCAGTCAGAAGCGGAACTAACGCAAAAGATTTTCAGCCAGCCAGCCTATTCGTATCAGCCGGTAATTGTTAAAGAAAATTTAGGTTTTGAAGAGGCGGTTTTAGCTAAAATTGAAAGTAATTTGCATCCCGGTGTGGCGCTCCAGATTGACAATACCCGTCAATACTTGGCCGCTACGACTACCCAGAGCCTTTCGCACCTTTTGGGTTACTTGGGTAAAATTAATGAACCGGAGTGGCCGGAATATTTAGAGTCTGGTTACGCCTTAAACGACAAGGTCGGCAAAGCCGGTTTGGAAGCGGTCTATGAAAATATTCTTAAGGGTAAAAAGGGCAAAGAGCAAGTGGAAGTTAATGCTAAAGGCGAAACTAAAGAAATTTTGGCTTATCAAGAACCTCAAGCCGGACTGAATTTACTCTTGAGTATTGATTCGGACTTACAAAAGCAAGCTGAACAAAGCCTGGAAAAGATCCTCCGGGCTTACGGCAAAAAACGGGGCGCGGTCGTCGCTTTAGATCCTCGGAGCGGTGAAATTTTGGCGCTGGTCAGCCTGCCGGCTTTTGACAATAATGCGTTTGCTTTAGGCATCAGCCAGGCCGACTTTGGCAATTTGATTAATGATTCGGACAAGCCCTTGTTTAGCCGAGCCATATCCGGTGAATATCCGCCCGGCTCTACTTTCAAATTAATCGTTGGTGCCGCCGCTTTAGAGGCCGGGGTGATTTCGGCTAATACCGGTTTTCAGAGCGTTGGTGGCATCAGGGTTGATCGCTGGTTTTTTCCAGATTGGAAAGCCGGTGGCCACGGCTGGACCAACATTAATAAAGCTTTGGCCGAGTCAGTCAACACCTTTTTTTACATTGTCGGTGGCGGCTATAATGATTTTGAAGGTTTGGGCGTGGCTCGAATCACTGATTATGCCAAAAAGTTTGGTCTGAGCAAAAATTTGGGTATTGATTTACCTAGTGAAGCGGCGGGATTTTTACCCAGCCAGGCCTGGAAAGAAGAGGTAAAAAAAGAACCTTGGTATATTGGCGACACCTACAACCTTTCAATTGGTCAGGGCGATGTTTTAGTCACGCCGCTGCAAATCGCTTTTTGGACTTCGGTTTTTGCCAACGGCGGCATTTTGTACCAGCCGCATTTGGTTAAATCGGTATTAAACTATAATGATGAGGTAACAACTGAGTTGGCGCCAAAAATCTTGAACCAGGATTTCGTCAGTCCGGATAACATTGAGAACGTTAAAAAAGGTTTGCGTCAGGCGGTTTTAAGCGGCAGCGCCCGAGCCTTGGGCAATCTGCCGATTAATGTCGGCGCCAAAACCGGCACGGCCCAATGGTCAAGTAATAACGCTAACCATGCCTGGATTACCACGCTAGCGCCTTACCAGAATCCGGAACTGGTGGTGACGGTTTTAGTTGAAGAAGGCGGTGAGGGCAGTGCTGTAGCTTTGCCGGTTGCTTTTGATATTTTGAATTGGTGGGCGCAAAACCGCTACCACAATTAAACAGCTTGTGGATACCAGCTATTGACAAATGTCTCAAATAAATCTAATCTAATTTCTAACGTTAGTGATAATCTGCCGCGCAGGATGGCACATTTTTTTATGACTCGGTTTGACTTTTAAGATTAAAACAGAAAAAAATTTATGTCTTCACACTATCTGACTAAAGAGGGTCTGGAAAATTTAAAAAAAGAATTGGAAACTTTAAAAAAAGAAACCATGCCTCAGATTATCGAACGGATCTCCCGGGCTAAAGAGCTGGGGGACTTGTCGGAAAACGCTGAGTACCAGGACGCCAAAGACGAGCAGGCTTTTATTGCCGGCCGGATTGCCGAAATTGACGAGATGATTCATAAAGCCGAAATTATTAAAAAAAGCTCAGATACCGAAACCGTTTCTTTGGGCGACACCGTTAAAGTGGTTTGCGACGGCAGTGAACATCAGTACACGATTGTCGGTTCCAACGAAGCTAATCCAACCCAGGGCTTAATCTCTAATGAATCACCCTTGGGTCAGGCTTTCTTGGGTTCTAAGGTGGGGGATAAAGTTAAAGTGGCTATACCTCGCGGTGAGATGGCTTGTGAAATAATTGCCATTGTCAGCTGACCTAAAGTAGTTTTGCGGTCAAATTAAATTAAGTCCCGGTCGATTCCAGATAAAAATGCCATTAAAATGGCATTTTTGCGTTTGGTTTGATTTGACCCCGTTAGAAGTCCGACACAAAAGAAATTACGTATAATTTTTGTTTTCATAAGTTAAATATAAATCAGCAGATATATGTATTACTATATTACCAAATTACTAAACGAGGTAGATAATTGCTGGACTTCTAACGGGGTTTGACCAAGTGCTGAATTTTTAGTAAAATATCAATATATCATTTTAGCTAATTTTGTGATTTTTATGGCCGATAACCTCAACGACGAATATAAAATTCGTCTGGCAAAACTCGAAAATATCAGAAAAGAAGGTGTTAATCCTTATCCGGAAAAGTTTGATAAAATTCAGCCGCTGGCCGAGATTTTGTCTTTAGCCCTGGGCACAAAAATCAAAACCGCCGGCCGGCTCTTGACGATTCGGGCCATGGGTAAAATCGTCTTTTGTCATATTTTGGACGATTCCGGTCGGCTGCAAATTGTTTTGCAAAAAGACGAGGTCGGGGAGAAAAATCTTGAATGGTTTTTGAAATTTTTTGACCCTGGTGATTTCATCGGTTTAGCCGGCGAAGTGTTTAAAACCAAAAAAGGTGAGGTGTCAATTTTAGTCAAAGATTTTGTCATGCTCGGCAAAGCTTTGCGGCCGTTGCCGGAAAAGTGGCATGGGCTCAAGGATCAGGAAGCTTTGTATCGTCAGCGTTATTTGGATCTGATCGCCAATCCTGAAACCAGACAGCGATTTTTATTGCGCAGTAATTTTATCAAATTGCTGCGTGATTTTTATTGGCAGCAAGGTTTTATTGAAGTGGAAACGCCGATTTTAACCAATACCGCTTCCGGCGCTCTGGCTAAGCCGTTTAAAACTCACCACAACGCTTTGAATACCGATGTTTATTTGCGGATCGCGCCGGAAACTTATTTGAAGGAATGCGTTGTCGGCGGCTTTGAGAAAGTTTTTGAAATCGCTCGGTGTTTCCGCAACGAGGGCATGGACCCTTCCCATTTGCAGGATTTTACGATGGTCGAACATTACGCCGCCTATTGGAATTACGAGGACAACATGAATTTTACCGAAAAGATGTTTTCTTTTTTAATCAAAGAATTGTTTGGCCAACTGAAAATTGAAATTAAAGACCGTCAAGGTAAACCGGCTAAAGTTGATTTTACCCCGCCTTGGCCAAAAGTCAGCCTGGCTCAGATTATTAAAAAAGACTGCGGCCTTGATATCAACCAATTTACTGACGCCCAGGCGCTGGCTGAAGCCATTAAAGCAAAAAAAATTAATATTGACGGCATCAACGATTTGGGTTTGGGCAATTTGATTGACGCTTTGTATAAAGCGGTTTGCCGTCAAAAAATTATTCAGCCAACTTTTTTAATTCAGCACCCGATTGATTTGTCGCCTTTAGCCAGACGCAATGATAAAAATCCAAATATAGTTGACCGGTTCCAATTGGTGGTCAATGGCTGGGAAGTTGTCAACGCTTATTCCGAGCTGGTTGATTCAGTGGATCAGCGCCAGCGGTTTGCCGCCCAAGCCCAGGCTAAAGCGGCCGGTGACCTGGAAGCTCACGGTAAAGATGATGAGTTTGTTAAAGCTTTGGAATATGGCGCGCCGCCCATTTCGGGTTGGGGTATGGGCGTTGACCGGCTGATAGCAATTTTAACCCAGCAGGATAATTTGCGGGATGTGATTTTATTCCCCTTGCTCAGGCCGGAACAATCAGTTTAAAAATTTCTAATCATTTTTAAAATATGATTCTACCTTTAGACATTGTTTATCGTCTGCTTTTAGCCACTTTATTGGCTGGCTTGATTGGCATGGAACGGGAAAGCAAACACCGGCCGGCCGGTTTAAGAACCAACACTCTAGTCGGCCTAGGTTCGTGTTTAATCGTTTTATTGTCGCTGGAGTCAGGTACTCTGGGGGCGGTTGACCCGACTCGGATTGCCGCCGGGGTAGTCACCGGCATTGGTTTTTTGGGCGCCGGCCTGATTTTACGCGAACACCATAACGAACTTCAGGGTATCACCACGGCGGCGACCGTTTGGGTGGTTTCAGCAATCGGCATGGCTGTTGGTTTTGGTTTTTATTTTCACGCCATTGTCACCACTTTGATTGTTTTGGGCGTGCTTTATATTTTTGGCAACGAAAAAATTAGAAAAATTTTTAGACTGGATAATTAGCCATGGCTAGAATTTCCGGTCATAAAAAAAATACGGTTATGGTTTTCGGCACTTTTGACGTCCTGCATTCCGGTCACCTGAATTTATTCTGCCAGGCCAAAAAATTCGGCCAAGCCTTGATCGTCGTCATTGCCCGCGACCGAACCAGCCGGCGAGTTAAGGGTCATTTGCCGACGCACTCAGAAAAAGACCGCTGGCAACTAGTCAGCGCTTTAAAAATTGTTGACCAGGCCGTTTTGGGCGATTTAACCGATCAAATGAAAGTAATCAAAAAATTTAAACCGGACGTCGTCTGCCTGGGTTACGATCAAAAGTATTTTATTGACCAACTCCGCCTGAGTTTTCCGGCCATCAAAACCGTCCGGCTTAAAGCTTACCGACCAGACATTTATAAATCGTCAAAACTGATTAATGCAAAAATTACTAATTGCTAGCGCTAACCCGGCCAAAGTCGCCGAATATAAAAAGTATTTAGCCGATCTGCCGCTTGAACTGGTCTCTTTGACCGACTTAGGCATTAGCCAGGTAGTGGTTGAAGACGGTAAAACCTTTGCGCAAAACGCCGCTAAAAAAGTCAGGGAATACGGCCAGTTGGCTAATTTGCCGGCGATTAACGATGATGCTGGACTCGAAGTTGACGCTTTGAATGGTGAGCCGGGAGTCAAAAGCCGCCGCTGGCTCGGCTATCGGATGACTGATCAGGCATTGATTGACGAAGTTTTGAAAAGGTTATCCGGCGTACCGGTCAATCGGCGCGGCTGTCAGCTGGTCGCTGTCGTCGCCCTGTTTATTCCCGGTCAAGATGTTTATTTAGAAACTGCGTCAGTCAGCGGGCAAGTGGCCTTAAAACCGACTGACAAAATCATTGCTGGCTATCCCTTTCGTTCTTTTTTCTGGCTGCCGAATTTGAAAAAGTTTTACGCTGATTTGACCGAGGCTGAACACGAACAATTTAACCATCGCCGTCAAGCGCTGGAAAAACTCAAAGTCATAATCAAAAAAGAATTACTATGATTGATATTAATAAAATCAGGTCTGACCAAGAAAGCGTTAAACAAGCTTTGCTCAAAAGAATGGCTAAGGCGGATTTGGATTTGGATAAAATTATTAAGCTGGACGACAACCGCCGACAGTTGATTCAAAAAGCCGATGGTCTTAAAGCCGAACGCAATCAAGATTCAAAAACTAAACCCAGCCCGGCGGTCGTTAAAAAAATGAAGCAACTTGGCGAAAAGATTAAAGAACTGGATGAAAAAATTAAGCAAGCCGAGTCGGCTTTAACTGAAGCCTTATCGGCTTTACCCAACATTCCGGCTGAAGACGTGGTGGCCGGCGGCAAGGAAAACAACAAGGTGGTTTCGACTTTTGGCCAAAAATTGGATTTTAAATTCAAACCTCAAGATCACGTGACTCTGGCGACTGAGCTGGGACTAATTGATTACCAACGCGGCGTTAAAATGTCAGGCAACGGTTTTTGGTGTTACACCGGTTTAGGCGCTCAGCTGGAATGGGCTTTGCTGAATTATTTTATTGATCGGCATAAAAAAAACGGCTATACCTTTATTATGCCGCCGTATTTGTTAAACGAGCAGTCCGCTTACGCTTCCGGCCATCTGCCGAAATTTAAAGACGATTTATATTGGACCCAAGACAACACCTGTTTAAACGCCACGGCTGAAATGATGCTGACTAATTATCATCGCGATGAAGTCCTCTCCGAAAAAGATTTGCCCTTGAAGTACTTCGGCTATTCCGCCTGTTTTCGGCGCGAGGCCGGTTCTTACCGCAAAGAAGAGCGGGGGATGATCCGGGGCCATCAATTTAATAAAATTGAGCTGTTCCATTACACTAAACCCGAGGCTTCGGCCAAAAGTTTCACCGAGCTAGTCGGTATCGCCGAAAAATTGGTTTCCGATTTGGGTTTGCATTTTCAGTCGGTTCAGCTGGCTGCCGGCGATGCCAGTGCCGCCATGGCTAAAACGGTTGACATTGAAGTCTGGTTGCCCAGCATGGGCGTTTACAAAGAAGTTAGTAGCGTTTCTAACGCTTCGGATTACCAGGCGCGGCGGGCGAATATCCGCTACAAAGATTCAGCCAGCGGTAAAAACGAGTTTGTCCATACTTTAAACGCTTCCGGCTTAGCCACGACGCGGATTTTTCCGGCGATTTTAGAACAGTTTCAGCAAGCGGACGGCAGTGTTGTTGTTCCCAAAGTCCTGCAGCCATTTTGTGGCTTTGCGGTCATTAAAAAATAAAACCCAAGTTGCCTTGGGTCAAAGAACCGATGATATTAAGTTCAGGCGTGCCGATTGGTCATTTTCTTTCTTTTTCTTGCTCCTTTGTGGAATTTTTTATGGAATTCACGGCGCCGTTTGGTCCGCCCCGTTTCCGGCGAGCCATGCCGCCGAGAATGATCTTCCAGTCTTAAGGTTTGTTCTGCCAACTGGCGGATCGTGGGTGAAAAGCCGGCTAAAGGATCAATTGGTGGTTGGGGGTAATGGTTAGGGGCCATTGGTTTTCCCTCCCCTGGTTTTCCTGATCTTAAGTTTTATCTTAGCAGATTATAGGTTTTTTTCAAGGGTTTTAAAAAAGTGCATAAAAAAAGCCGGCCTCAGCCTAAAGCGTCAGCCGGCAGGAAATCCCCATTACGGGGTATAAGAGCATTGGGCCTGAGCGGCCCTAAGTCAGACTGCCGCCAGGGCGGCGGGTTCTTTCACTTGCGTGGTTTTGCCGTTCTCGGCGGCAGCGGCTTTGATGTCCGCCAGCAGTTGCCGGGCGGATGCCACCACGATTCTGATGTTGTTCGGCCGGGCGCCGAACTCCCTGGCTTGGGCTGAGAGTCTTGCGATCTCGGCCTCGTCTTCTCCAAGCACGGCCGTGGCCAATGCTTCGAGCGAACTTCTTCGCTCGCTGGCGAAGACGTCCCCCTTGGTCCGTACGTCGGTTGTTTCCAACCACTTACTCATAATCCTGAACCTCCTTGCCGAAGGTAGAACGTTTGTCTCTTAGAGACAATAATAATATATCATATTATACTAAAAAAGTCAAATGCAAAGAGATTTCTCCGTTTTCCGCCTAAGGCGGATTAGTCGAAATGAAACATTGTTTTATGTCTAAAATAAAGAAAAAAATTAAAGTCGGGGTAATTTTTGGCGGCCAATCCGGCGAGCATGAGGTCTCGATTGTTTCGGCTCAGTCGGTCATGAGCGCTTTAGCCAAAAATCGCCGATATGAAGTGATTCCAATTGGCATCACCAAAGATGGCCGCTGGATTGCCGGCCGCCAGGCTTTGAGCTTACTTAAGGCCGGGGCGAATAAACTGCCGTTTAAATTTATTTTGCCGCCTGACCCAACAGAAAAACGCCTGGTCAGAGTTGAAGAAAAAAGTTTAAAGCCGGCTAGAGGTAAAATTCAGTTTCAAGAACTGGACGTGATTTTTCCGGTTTTGCACGGGACGCTGGGTGAAGACGGGGCAATCCAGGGCATGCTGGAATTGGCAAACATTCCTTATGTCGGTTCGGGCGTTTTAGGTTCAGCCGTAGGTATGGATAAAATAATTCAAAAACAACTTTTTAAGCAGGCGGGCTTGCCCATTGTTGACTATGTCTGGTTTTTAACCAAGCTTTGGCAAAAAAATCAGCCGGTGGTAATTAAACAAATAGAAACAGCTTTGACTTATCCGGTATTTACTAAGCCGGCTAATTCCGGCTCCAGCGTCGGCATTGGCAAATGCCATAACCGCCGGGAATTAATTTTAGGTCTTAAAGATGCGTCTTTATACGACCGCAAGATCTTGGTGGAGCAGGGGATAGACTCAATTCAAGAAATTGAAGTGGCGGTTTTGGGTAATGACTTGCCCCAAGCCTCGGTGCCGGGTGAAATTATCGCCTCCAACGAGTTTTACGATTATGACGCCAAATACGTTGACGGCAAGTCGCGGGCGATCATTCCGGCCAAACTGCCGGTTCAAGCCAGCCAAGCAATTCGGCAAACCGCTCTGGCCGCTTTTAAAACCTTGGATTTAGCCGGCCTGGCCCGGGTGGACTTTTTTGTCAAAAAAGGCAGTTTTAAAATTTATCTTAACGAAGTTAATACGATTCCCGGCTTTACTACAATTTCGATGTACCCCAAACTTTGGCAGGCCTCAGGCTTGTCTTATGCCAAGCTTTTGGATCGGTTGATTCAGCTGGCTTTGACCAGACAAAAAGAAAAAAATAAACTGTCAACTTCTTACCAGCCCAAAGCCGACTGGTACCGCTAACTTTTTAAGTCTTATGCAGACCAGAAGAGATTATCAAAAAAAGAGTTTTAAAAACCCTTTTTTTTCTAGCCAGAAGAGCGGTTCGGCCCGGCGTCTTAGGTTCCTTTTTTTATTTTTTTTGATTTTTGCCATTTTGGCGTTTTTTTTCCTGTCGCCGAAAAATTTATTTGAGATTCAAGAGATTAAAGTCGTTGGTAACCAGACAATCAACGCTGACGATATTACGGCGGTGGTAAAGAGCCAATCGGCCGAAAAAAGATTTTTCTTTTTGCCCCAGACTAATCTTTTATTTTTTAACTCGTCTGAGCTCAGAAAAAAATTAGAGCAGGATTACATTTTTTCTGGCCTAACGATTGATAAACAGTTATTTCATAGCTTAACCATTGAAATTCAAGAAGACATTGCGCCATTTTTTTGGTTTAGCAACGCCAAAAGTTATTATTTAACCGCGGCCGGCAAAGCGGTTAAAGCGGTTGGCTTAGAAGATTTATCAATTCAAGCTTCGGCCACCGGCACGGAAGTTATCCGCTTCGCGCCCAGGGGCAAAAATTACCCCACAGTCTTTGACCAAAGTAACACGGAAGTTATTTTAGGTGAACCGATTGTTGACACGTCAATCACTGAGTTTATCACTCAATTAACCGCTAGCATCAATAGTTATGCGGATTTTGAAATTGCCAGTTATTCAATCAGCAGCCCTTATTCCTTTGATTTAACTTTAGTGACAACCGAAGGCTGGCAAATTTATTTCAGAATGTCTGAGCCGCTGGATCAGCAATTTAACAAATTAATCGCCCTGTTGCGGGAAAAATTAAAAACCCGGGCCAACCTAGAATACATTGATCTGCGGTTTAGCGAAAAAGTTTTTTATAAATAAATAACACCCCGGTGTAAAGACTCATTGCGAGCCAGTAAAAGCCGGGGTGTAGGCGGGGTTGTCTGTGAGGTGAGGCTAAAGGGCAGAGAAGAAGAAAGGGTGAGACCTGATCGAGGTGAAGCTTTAGGCGTTGGAGACCAGAACGACCAGTTGCCGGTTGGTCGTCGGTAGGACCCGAAGTCCCAACTGCTTGACGAAGCGGCGGACCTGGGCGTGGGTCTTCGGTGACCGGGTCCGGTTCATCTCAAGGTGGCGGGCAATGACCCGCAAAGACACCCGGTGCCGCCGGCCGTTGGAAATCAGACCTTCGGCCTGAAGCCGTTGGTACAATTTCCAGCACTCCTTCTGCCAGCGCAGCTCAGCCCACTCCTTGTCGTGTCTGGTATTCATTTCGACCAGCCACGAGTTGTGCCGATCGTTGAGCCGGCACAGCAGGTTGACGAGCAGGCCGATGGCCACCAGTCCGATCAGCAGGTAGAACAGCATGTTACGTCTCCTTTCAAGGCTTAAAGTAATGTTGGGTTGGTTTTTGAGAGTAACAAATGATTATATCATTTTTTAAAATTTATGTCAATAATTTGTCGATGAATTTAGCTAAATTAAGCAAAATTTTATGAAAAATATTTATATTACCAAGGCAGCGGGGGAACGGGAACTTTTTTCTTTGGATAAATTAAGGCATTCTTTGAAAAAATCCGGGGCCAAGGCTCAAGCGATTGAAGGAATTCTAAACCAAATCAAAAAAGAGGTCCGGCCGGGTATGAGTACATCTACTATTTATCGGCTGGCTTTTAGTTTGCTGAAAGCCAGCGGCGCTCATTATGCCGCTCGGTATAATTTGAAGCGGGCGATTATGGCTTTGGGGCCAAGCGGCTTTCCGTTTGAGAAATATTTTGCCGCTTTATTGGAAAAACAAGGTTACCAGGTTCAGATTAATCAGATTTTCCAGGGCCGCTGTTTAAGCCATGAAATTGACGTCGTCGCGGAAATTCCGGCAGAAAACATCCACGCCATCGTTGAATGTAAATTCCATGTCAGACCGGGTGCTAAAACCGGCAGTAAAGACATTTTATACACCCATGCTCGGTTCATGGATATTAATAACGCATGGGTCGCAAAACGTAAAATCGGGGCTAAGCCCCAAAGCGGGGAATTGCAAAGCTGGCTTGTCACTAACACCAAAGTCACCAGTGAAGTCAGAAAATACGGTCTTTGCGCCGGGGTTAAAGTTACCAGCTGGGATTATCCGGCCGGCTCAAGTTTGCAGAATTTTGTCGAAGCTGAAGGTTTATACCCGTTGACTAGTCTAGTGACCTTAAATAACGATCAGAAACGCTATTTTTTAAGCCAAGGTGTGGTTTTATGCAAAGACCTGCTTAATTATCAGAATCAATTCAAGCGCTTGGGTCTAGAGGGCAATAAATTAATTCGTCTGGAATCAGAAATTCAGGCTTTATGTGGATAAGTCCAGTTGACTGATTTTGGGCTGTTTTATAAAATAATAGTAATGTCGCATAATATAGGTTAATAGACGTATATGAATAAATCTGCTACTCCTCTAGTAAAGCATATTACGGACTTTTTGGATTATAGTGATGTTGTTAAAGGGTTGTCTTCGAACAGCGTTGAGAATTATGGGCGATTTTTAAAACGTTTTACCGATTGGCTAATTAAAGAAGGCTTGGATAACCTTAAACCTCACGAGTTAACTAGTGAGCACATTTATCGCTATCGCCTCTTTCTATCCCGTAGCAAAAGCCCTAAGGACGGACGATATTTAAAAAAAACGACTCAAAATTATTATTTAATTGCTTTGCGAGCACTTTTAACATACTTTGCCGCAAAGGACATCGTCGCTTTGCCGGCAGATAAAATAATTTTGGTTCGTGAAAAAAGTGTCAAAAAAGTCTCTTTTTTAAGTATTGATCAGGTCGAGCGCCTACTCCTATCCCCTGCCGGAAAAACAATTATTGATCTACGTGACGGAGCAATTTTGGAAGTATTATTTAGTACCGGAATGCGTGTTGGTGAATTGGTGGCTTTAAATCGAGACCAAATTAATATTGAATATATCAAAAAAAGAGGTGTCACTGATTTAGAATTACCCATTACCGGTAAAGGAGGCTACACCCGGACCGTTTACTTCTCCCCACGGGCACTTGAGGCGCTTGACCGCTATTTGAGTCTTAGAAAAGACTTTGATCCAGCATTGTTTGTAAATTTTCGCAAAGATAAAAAGGCCGAGACGAAACGGTTGACAACACGCTCGGTGGAGCGTTTAATCAAAGACTACGTTAAAATTGCTGGTTTACCTATCAGTACAACGCCGCACACGCTGCGACATTCTTATGCCACCGATCTGCTTGAGCAGGGTGTTGATTTGCGCACCATTCAGGAATTTTTGGGTCATCGCAATATTGTGACAACACAGATTTATACGCATGTCACCAGCCAGCATTTGCGGGATGTCCATCGGGCTTTTCACAGTGGCAGGAAATTAAAAAAATAATTTTTTGTAATTGGTTGAAAGAAGTACTAAACTATATGAACAATAAATTATATACTTTTAATCATGAGAATCTTGAAAAAAATATTGCTGATATTGCCGACATAGGTTTGAAATCTCTCAATATGCGGCGTAAGTTTCTAATTTCAGTTTATACAACTAGCACAGTTCAGGCGGTGGGCATCATAACTTTAGTTGTTCAAAAATTTATAACCACTGTCTCAAATTTCGCTTTGGTTGGACTTGCAATGATTTCAATTAATTTTGTTGCGATACCATTATATTTTTGGTATATTTCATCTCTTGAATTGTCTCAATTAAAACGAAAATATTATTTTTTTTATAAAGTTCAGCAAGGGGAACAATTGGATGGAACAGAGGCAAATGACTACAAAAAGATTACCAAAAAAGAACCCAAAGCTAGTGATCCAATTTTTCATCTCATTAACTTTTTGTATGTTTCTGGCTCTATCCTAGTTTTATTTTTTTTATTTAGATTAATTTAATTAGCTATTGAAATGAATCAAGTTAGACGAACAGATTTACCTTGGCATATTGTCGAAAAAAAGATTTCGGATGAAATTAGCTGGTTAAAAAAACTTATTGCTTCGTGGGGTAGTCGTGATAGTTGTCAGCATTGTGATGAATTTGCTTATCGACAGATTGCTTTAATGATTGTTAGTGGAAAAATTAAAGCACGTAAATTGGATAATTACAAAGCTAATTTCTGGGGAGAATCTTCGAAATTGGGTGATACCAAGCATAAGCATGGTAAAGAATGGCATCAGGGTATGATGAATATGATTGATACATATTTTACGACACAGGGTTTTGATGTAACAACTGAACCAATTTTAAATAACGGTCGTGCCGACTTGGGGGTATTTTATGACGGTAAAAAAGACTTGTATGTCGAAGTTGGGACGGTATCAATCTATAAGATGTGGATTAATCTTTCGACAATGAAGAACTGTATTTTTCTATGCATTCCGGCTGAGCGCACTTTACTTGAATTTGAAACATTTTGAGTATGAATTTACCTTACCTTGCCAGTTTTCATCAGCATCTTTTGGATAAACATTATTCCGATGAAACTGTTTATAATTATGAACGGGATTTGAAAGTTTTTGAAAATTTCCTTACAGAGACGGCTATCCCCTTTTCTAAGGTTGATAAGCAGGCGATTAACCGCTACAAAGCTTATTTAAATTCCATTGACCGGAAAACCGCCGAAGATCAAGTGACTCATAAAAAACTGCAAAGCTATTCCTTAAACCGTTTTTTATCCAGTTTACGTTCGTATTTAAAGTATTTGATTGAAATGGATATTAAAACACCAATTCCGCCCGAAGCAGTTAAATTGGTCAAAACCGAACGCAAGCACGCTCACGTCGCTGAAATGGATGAACTGGTGAAACTGATCGAATCACCCAGCGTTCTGGAAAATAATAAAGCGGTGGCCGATCGAAACCGAGCGATGCTGGAAATGCTTTTCTCAACTGGCATGCGTATTTCCGAGTTGCTAAGTCTGAATCGGGCCCACATTGATCATACCGGTCGGATTTTTATCCAAGGTAAAGGCAAAAAGCAGCGTTTTGTCTATATGACACCCCGGGCGTTCAATCATCTCAATAGTTACCTGAAACACCGGACTGATAATTTGCAGGCGCTGTTTATTCCCTATCGCGGTAGTAACGCTAATGATAAAGCCGCATATAAACGACGGATTTCGACTAATTATTTGCAAGAACGAATTAAGTTTTACCGGGAGAAACTAAAAATCAACATTCCGATTTCGGCTCACGGCCTGCGCCACGGTTTTGCGACTTATTTAGCCGAAAACGGCGCCAATCCGGCGGCGATCCAAATTTTATTGGGCCACGAGTCACTGGACACCACCACCCGTTATGTCCACGCTTCGGACAGATACGCCGAAGAAACCCATGGTAAATTTCATCCCTTAAAAAAAGACTGAAATTTAACTGTTATCAATTAGCCGTTTTTGGGGCTGTAACTTTTCCAGCGATTCTTCGTCTTCATCGGTAGGCAGGTTAGATAAGCTAAATTTAAAAATATTCGCTAAAACAAAACAATATAAACACAAACTGGCACGTCTATGCTGTTTGACAACAGGCAGAAGATGTAACCGGGGTTGTGTTATACTAAAACCAGACAATTCAATTGAGCCATCAACCGCGGTTACGACCGCGGTCGTTTTGTGGCTAGAAAGAAAAATGGTCACCGTTCGTCTAACTGGCCAGCCACGGTCAATTGAGCTCTCTTCTGCCGTTGCACTTAGGGGAAGCGTATCTGCGCTTTCCCCAGCCTTTCTAAAAATTGTAATATCCTGACCGGCCGGCCGTCTTCTTTAGGCCGAGACAAAGATTACCGCTTGGTCATTGAAAACTAAAATGTTGCCCTTCTCTAGCTGCCGATTCCAGTCGGTAGTTAAAGGAGGACAACAGGCGAGTTAACTCGCTACCCCCAGGCTAGTCCCCTGGCGGTCTTACCCTCCGCTATTATTAAGTCAAAACCATATGGACTTTATCAGCAAACCGCGGAGCTTAAGACATCATAAGGAATTGGTAGCGAACTTGCTCACCTTGGAGATTGCCGCCGCCGTCATCCGGCTGACTTCCGAATTACTTAATTTCCTGCTCTAAAGCAGAAATTAAGTCATCGGCGGCCATCTTCTTCGCACCTTGCAAAAGACTCGAATCCCGAGTCTTTTCTTTTTTGGTGTTAAAATATTAAGTTAAAATTCCTCCCCTTTTCAAGGGGAGGTTAGGAGGGGTTAATAAACCACCCTTGCCTGCGCCGAACTCACTAAAATCGTTGGCTTCGGCAAGCAGGCCTAGCCCCTCCTTAAAAAGGAGGGGAAAAATAATAAAAAGAAAGAGACGGGCCTTTGGGGGTAAGGTCCGTCTCGGATTAAGGTCAGGTTAACGCTTTGGCGTTAACTAATGGCGTGAGCGGGGACGGAGAGGATAATGCTTCATTCAGTCAGCATCGGAGCGGGAGTCGCGTCGGGGTGGCGACGCAGGTGCCGGTGGACACGGCGTATTGGCTCGTGGCCAAGGCGGAAAAATGCTCCTGTTGAGCGATCAATTCGGTCATGCGGGCCGTTGCGATCACCCAGGCGCGGTCACCGCCGGTCCATTGGTAGAGGTTCTGGTTGTCGGTAACGACGGCCAGCGCGGTTGGTGTCATAATGGCGCCGGTCATCTGGTAGGTTCGCCCGGAGTCGGGCGCGGTCGAGAACATGAAGTAATCGTCGATCTTGGTCTGGCCGGCCGTGGCATAATTGTTGACGTGGGTATACGTCTTCTCGGCATCGGTGCCGAACGCCAGGGTCAGGCCGTCGTAGGCGGTCATGTGAGTCGAAGCGGTGCCGGGCCGGGCGGAGTCGGTGGACCCGATGATCAAATGTTGGGTCGTCATGCCGACGTCGGTCGTCGCGCCGCGCGCCGTGGTCGTTGCGGAATTCGTCGTGAATGCAATAAGGGCCATAATGGCCAAGGTACACAGTCGGGTTCGATGCATGATGACTCTCCTCTTGGCTCAAAGGATTACTGCCTTTGTTTAGAAGTTAAATTAACTCCTAAAAAAGTATTCCCCTTGCTACTTCGCAGTAGCGTCTTGTGAAAAGAGCTGGCTTTCCTCCTTTCTATCCAGCTCGGTAATTTTTGTATTCTAGCGTATTTTAGCTGAATATTATGGTAGTATATACCAAAATCTTCATTTTGTCAATAGTCCTATGGCTGGTCGTTTTTTGGCTGATTTGAGGTATTTTTTTCAATTTTTCGATATAAAATATAGGAATAAACAATGGGAATAATGGCGACAACGGCGATGCTGACGATAAAAATCCACCAGAAAATCTCGCTATTCATTTGGAGCAGCGGGGCAAAAACCATGATTAAACCCATGACAATAAACATTTTGCCGCCCAGCCGGTTGGTTTTATTCCAGACTTCGTCATTAGATAAAGTCCAGGGCGTGCGAATACCCATAAACCAGTTGGTTTTTATTTTGCCCAGGTAATTGCCGATGATGATACATAAAATGCCGACGGCTGACGGGATAACCGTGGCGATCGGAATGTCGTAACCCAAACCGGCTAAGCCGGTGTAGCCATAAATTAAAACCATGAAAATAATAATCGCCGCTTTGAAAACATGGTAAGCCTTGCGAAAATCCTGATAGCGCTCTTTTTTGGGGTCAAGAAACGGAATGAATAAAAACATCAGGTAAATGCCTAAAATTAAAGCGGGAAAAAAGAAAGCGCCGAATTCTTTGCTGGCATAGTCGTCAATTTCTCCCTGGTAATTCCAGTGAATCGGCACCTGGTCGGGAAAATTGGCATAAAAATAAAAACTGGCAACCACTGACAAGGCAATCAGGCTGAGCGGTAAAACCTCGGTTTTAAAAGTTGGTTTGACTGGGCTGGTCATATTTTTATCTTTTTTTAGCTTTGTTAAAAAAGTCGTATAAATCCTTGGCCACTTCTTCAAAGACACTGAGATTAAGCGAATAAATGATTTGCTGTCCCCGCCTGAGACTGGTGACTAGATTGGCATTTTTTAAAACGGACAAATGATGAGACAGTGACGGCAAGGTCATTTCAAAATTTAAGGCGATTTCTTGGACTGACAAATCCTTTTTTTTGAGCAGCTCCAGGATTTTTCGCCGGGTCGGGTCGGCTAAGGCGTCCCATGTTTTATTGAGTAGCATATCCCCTCTTTTTAGTGATTAACGGTAGAATATTTAGATATTTAGACAACTATCTAAATATTAAAATAAAAAAATAAACCGGTCAAGACCAGTTATCCACCGCTACTGATAAATATTTTTTAAGTAGTTTAAAGCTAAATAAGCGATAGCGGCCTGGCCAACATCAATCAGATTGGGCTTCTGGGCCAGAATAAAAGGCATAAATAGAATCAGGGCCGGCCCCAGATACATGATCAAGGTATGCTTTAGAGATTTACGCCAATGCAAGTCCGTCGCCGAGGCGGAAAGTTGCCCAGTCTGATACTGGATAATTCTGATTTTATTTTTCAGCCAGACCGCGGTACCGGCAACCATCAAAACCAGAATAGTCAGAAAGGTTATTTTGATCGGACCCATAGGAATTAAAAAATTCTTTGCCAATAAAGCATTTTTAAGTAAACCAAAGATAAAAATACGGTTAAAGCCTGGAAAAAGTCAATAAAATCAGGGACCTGGCCGGCTAAAATCGGCAGGCTCAAAATTAGGATTGGGATAAAATAAGTCAATAAATCGTGCTTTAAAGCCTGACCCCATTGCAAATCAACGAATTGGGTTTCGGCCTTAGTTTTTTTTTCGCCGCGGTATCTTAAGTTTTTGTCTGATCTAAGAAACAGTAAGGCGACAACCACTAGGCTGATGATAATCAGAATAATAAAAGAGGCCGAAACAATAGAGCCGATAATTTCCGCCGGGTTTTTGTCTTTGTCGTAAGCGAGTAAAGCGATCAGGGCAAAAAAAGAAACGGCCAATAGATCGTTTAAATCGTTGTTACTTTTTCTTTTTTTAATCACCATAGTAACTTAACTAAAATGCCGGCAGGTATTCCAGCGGATTAACCGGAATGCCGTTGAGCCGGACTTCAAAGTGAAGATGAGGGCCGGTGGACAAATTACCTGAGCCGATGCTGCCGGGCAGTCCCCCACTTTTACCGATCGTCTGACCTTTGCTGACGTATTCGTCGGTTTTAACGCTGACGCCGGAAACGTGGCCGTAAACTGTGGAGAGACCATCATTATGAATTAACATAATGTAAGCGTAACTTTTGTCGCCGCGGAACTGAACCTTAGCGACGTAGCCGCCTTCGGCCGCTTTAATCGTCGTGCCCTGACCGGCCCGGATGTCAATGGCCGGATGTTCAAAAATGTAGCGGAAAGGATAATCCGGATCGTGGAAAAGCGCGCTTATGCCACGAGCGGGACTGACCGGCCAGCTCAGCCGAGCCGGGCCGAAATCTTGGAAGCGTTCGGCTTTCTCTCGCTGTTCTAGTTCTTCCCGAACGGTTTTTTCCAGGGTGGCGATTTCGGAATTGATCTGTTGTTGTTCCAGTTGAAGCTGATAGAGATTGCCTTGGTATTGTCTTTCCGTCAGGCGGTTTTGGACCAGCAGCAATCCTTGGGCGGAAGTTTTTTCCGATAAATCTGCTTTTTGTTTCAGTAAATCGTCTTTTAAAGTTTCCTCTTGTTTTTTCTTGTCCTCCAGGTTTGATTTTTGAATTTCCAGTTCTTGCCGGGCAGTTTTCAATTCGCTGAGGTTTTTGTTCAGATCTCCGTGAATATCTTCAATGTACTTGATGTAATCAAAAAATTCAGAAAAAGAATCGTTATTAAGCATTACCTCTAAGTAGCTGACCTGGTCGTTTTGGGCAATCAGCCGGATATACTCTGACAGTTTAGTTTTTTGGTTTTTGATTTCCGCTTCTTTGTCCTGGATTTGCAGGTTTAGATTTTGAATTTCTAAATTGGCTTGTTCAATTTTTTTACCGGTGGCTTCAATATCCAGTTCAATTTTAGCAATTTGGTTTTCTAAAATTGCCAGCTGGTTTTTTAAGCTTTTAGATTCTTTTTGTTTGATTTGGATCTGCTCTTGGTAAGCATCGATTTCTTTTTGCAAGGTGTCAATCTCTTGTTGCTTATCCTGGATTTCAGAATTAAGCTCCTGGACTTGGTCTTCGGCCGAAACCGGGTTTAATTCTAGAATAAAAAAACTAGCCAAAATCAGGCCAGCAATGGTTAAAACCGGCAGAATAATTTTTTTTGTTTTTTGTTTTTGGTTTATTCTTGACATTACTCTCAGTATATCACTTTTTTTACTTTTTTTCAAGGAGAGCAATGGCTTTTTTTATTCTTAGATTTGATTCGGCCTTGCCTAAAGCGCTGGCGATTTCAAACGGCCCGGGCGAATTTTTTTGACCCGACAATGCTACCCGCATCGGCCAAAGCATTTCCCCAGTCCCTTTCCCGGTTTCTTTCAGGAAAGCCATAATTTTATCCTCAAGAATTTTTTGCTCAAAATCTTTGGCCGGCAGTTCGTTTAATTTTTTCCCCAGCAGTTTTAAATTTTCACCCGCTTGCTGGCTGGTTAGGTCTTTCCAGAGTAAAAGCGCGGGTTCGTATTCGGGCTGGATAAAGAAGAATTTGGTCGCTTCTACGATATCTTCAAGCTTTTTAATGCGGTTTTTCTCGGTGGCGACTATTGGCTCCAATTCTTCCACAGACTTTTCCACACCCGCTTGTTGAAAAAACCCTTGACAGAGTTTGGTCAACTCCCCTAACGGTTTTTGACGGATATAGTGGCCGTTGAGCCAGTCCAATTTTTGGGTGTCAAACACCGCACCGGATTTATTAACTTTAGTCAGGTCAAAGACTTTAACCATCTCTTCAAAGCTGAAAATTTCCTGGTCGGTTTTTGGATTCCAGCCCAGGAATAAAATAAAATTGAGCAACGCTTCTTTGAGGTAACCTTTTTTCAGGTAATCTTCAACCGCGACATCACCCTGTCTCTTCGACAGTTTTGATTTGTCTGGGTTCAGCAAAAGCGGTAGATGGGCAAATTCCGGAGGCGTCCAGCCCAGGGCCTGATAAAGCAAAATGTGTTTGGGTGTTGACGGTAGCCATTCTTCGCCTCTGATGACGTGGCTGATCGCCATGGCGTTGTCGTCAACCACTGACGCCAGGTGATAAGTCGGAAAGCCGTCTGACTTTAAAATCACTTGGTCGTCAATTAATTGGTTGTCAAAAATAACTTTGCCCCTAATTAAATCGGTGAATTTAGTCTGGCCGGTTTTGGGCACGGCCAAGCGGATGACGTAAGGTTCTTTTTCGGCCAGCTGATTTTTTATTTCATCCGGGTTCAAGTGTCGGCAGTGACCGTCATACATTGGCGGTACGCCTCTAGTCTGCTGAATTTGGCGGACTTGGTCCAGTCTTTCTTTAGAGCAAAAACAGTAATAGGCTTGGCCGGCACTAATCAGCTGCTGCGCCGCCTTTTGATAGTGTTCCAGCCTTTCGGACTGAATGACCAGGGTTTTATTGTCCCATTTCAGGTCAAACAAAAGCAGGACCTTTTGCAGATTTTCTACGGCGCCGGTCACTTGCCTTTCTTGGTCAGTGTCTTCAATCCGCAGTAAAAATTCGCCTTTATTTTTTTTGGCGAATAAATAGGCATATAAAGCGGTGCGTAGTCCGCCGACGTGCAAAAAGCCGGTCGGACTGGGGGCAAAGCGGGTTTTAACCTTCTGCGGCATTGGTTTTTTTTATTTTATTAATTACTTTATTTTTTAAGACGCTGAAAGAAAAAATAACTGTGGCGTTAAAAATTCTTTTGGCCCGGCCGGGTTCTTGAATCAGCCGATAAAGCCATTCCAGGCCTAAGTTTCTCATCAGTTCCGGCGCTCGGGCAACCGTGCCGGCGACAAAATCAAAGGTGCCGCCCACGCCGACCGCGACTTTAACCGAACTGAGTTGGTCCAGATGTTTAAAAATCCATTTTTCTTGTTTGACCTGGCCCAAGGCGACAAAAAGGATTTTAGGTTTGGCTAAATTGATCCGGTTGATAATCTCGGCGTTGCCATTGGCGGTTTGTGTCTCGCCGTTACTTAAAATCAGCCCGCCACTTTCCGCTCCGACAATTTTCAAATTAGGAAAATTTTGTTTTAACACTTCGGCGGTTTGTTGAGCCACTCCCTCCCCCGCTCCCAAAAGGTAAACTGGCGTGTCAGTTTTTTCGGCCAGCTCGCACAGGTAACCGAACAAATCAACGCCGGTGATTCTTTGGAGCTTATGACCTAAAAATTTAGCGGCGTAAACCAGACCCACGCCGTCAGCCACGGCGATGTCGGCGTAGTTTAAAATGTCTTTAAAGTTTTTGTCTTTTTTAGCGGCGACTAAAAATTCCGGATTGGCGGTGACAATAAAGTATTTGTTTTTTGATTCTAAAAAATTGCCGACTTTTTCCAAAACTTCCTGCAAAGACAAGTTGTCAATTTTAACGCCTAGAATTTCAACCTTATCCATAGTTAAAAATTAAATTAGTTTTTTGGGCCGGGGCAGAGGCTGGCTATATTTCAGCCGCTGCACCCGCTGCGGGTTATCCGCTTTAAAACTGCTTTTGGTCCGAAAGCGGGTGACCTTACTTTTATTATAGCGACGGGAAGAATGTTCGCGCATATCTTAGTAAATTCTAAATCCGAATATCTAAATCCGAAACAATATCTAAATTATAATTTCCAAAACTTGGAATGTTTTTTATTATTTAGATTTTGGTTATTTGAATTTATTTAGGATTTCGAATTTAGTGCTTCGAGTTTATTTCAAATGGTAGCTGGCTAGAACGCTATATTTGACACTGGTTGGTTTGAGCTCGCTTGACATCAGTTCTACGCTTTTGGTGATAAAGGTTTCCGATGGTATTTCTATGCCTTCGGCGTTTAAATTAACCGGCCCTTTAACCCGCGCCAGGGTCAAATGCGGCTGCCAAGGCCGCTCGTCGGTGACAATACCGATCGCTTTCAGCTTTTGGCCGAGTCTCTTTTGAAGTGTCATTAGTTCAGTCAGTTGATCGGTCTTTAAAGATAAAAAGATGACTCGCGGCCGTCTCAAGTCGGGAAAAGCCGAGATCGTGACCGGCGTGAAGGTAAAACCAGAAAAATTTTTTACCATCTCAGCTAGGCTAATTTTGATCGCCTTAGTCGTTTCCGGTCCGATTTCGCCCAAAAAATGCAAGGTCAGGTGAACGCCTTCCGGCCTAACAAAGCTTAAAAAAGGACTGGAATTTCTGGCTTTAAGTTGACTGATAAGCTCTTCGAACTTAGCTTTTATTTCCAGCGGCAGATTAATGGCGATAAAAGCTCGATTTTTCATACGGTCTGATTGAATTATACCAATTAAAAATGTTATAATCAACTAAAGCTAATATGAAAAAAATAGTCGTTTTATTAATTATTTTCAGCTTTTTACTGACGCCTTTATCGGTTAAGGCAGAGTATTATTTTAATCCCCATTTTATCATTACCGACGAAGAGATGACTGACTATGATTCCTTGTCTTTAGTCGGGATTCAGCGGTTTTTGACAGAACAAAATAGCGGCCTAGCTCCCCTGTATTTGGAAGACTACCAGGGTAAAGTGGTTAAGGCCTCGCAGATTATCTGGCAGGCGGCCCAGGAAAGTAAAATTAATCCCAAAGTGATTTTAGCCACTCTGCAAAAAGAGCAGAGCTTGGTTGGCAATATTTTTCCCAGCCAAAAACAGCTTGACCGGGCCATGGGTTACCGCTGTCCGGATGACGGTTCTTGCAACGTTTCCACTTTGCATTTTGGCAAACAAGTTGACGGCGCGGCCTGGCAATTCCGGCAGTACCTGGATAACCCTCATGACTGGACTTACCAAGCTGGACAGCAATATGAAATTGACGGCTTTATCATCGCGCCGGTCAATCAAGCCACGGCGTCTTTATATAATTACACGCCGCACTATTCGGGCAACAGCCGCTTTTCCAAAATTTGGCTGGATTATTGGGCCAAAGATTATCCGGACGGTTCACTGCTTAAAGCGCCGGGTAGTCCGGGCGTTTGGCTGGTTCAATACGGCGGCCGGCGACTGATTACCTCCTGGGGCGTTTTACTTTCCCGGTTTGATCCCAGAAAAATTTTAACCGTCTCCCAAACCGATTTAGAAAAATACGAAGTCGGTCCGTCAATCAAATTTCACAACTATTCGCTTTTAGCCACCCCGAACGGCAAAATTTATTTGTTAGTTAATGATGAATTGCGCCACATCACCACCCCGGAAGTTTTCCGTCAAATCGGTTTTAATTATGAAGAAGTTGAGCCGGTAGTAGAAGCTGACTTAGCCGGTTATATTATGGGTCAAGAAATCACTTTAGAAAGCACTTATCCGACCGGTGCTTTGCTCCAGGATAACCAAAGCGGCGGGGTTTATTTTGTGGAAAACGGCATCAAGTACCCGATCTATTCTAGAGAAATCATGAAAGCTAATTTCAGCGGTAAAGTTTTAACTGCGGTCAGCCCGGAAATCCTTGATGCTTATCTGGGCGGTTTGCCGGTCAAATTCAAAGACGGTGAGTTGATTCGGGCCAATGACGATGCCAAAGTTTACGTTATTTCTAACGGCGAGAGGCGCTGGCTAAAAACCGAAGCCGCTTTTGACAGGTTCAGCTACAAATGGGATAATATAATTACTACTACGCCTCAAGCCGTGGCGATTCATCCGCTGGGCGCTGATATAGAGTAAGAGTAATAAATCCTAAACCCTAATATCGAAATCCTAAACAAATTATAATGTTTAAATTATCCAAACCCCAAACCGTTTAAGACATTGGGATTTAGAATTTGGAATTTATTTAGAAATTAGGACTTATCACCGCCTCCGGCGGGATCCCGCTTTCTTTATCACATTAAAGATTTAAGTAGCGGGAGAAATTAGAAATTAAACTATATGCCTTTAGTATTTGCCGGCATCAGTCCCCATCCGCCGGTTTTAATTCCAGAAATTGGCAAAGAAAATTTAACCAAACTGGCTGAAACTAAGCCGGCGCTGGAGACTTTGGAAAAAGAACTTTACGCGGCTAAGCCCGATAGTTTGTTGGTGATTTCGCCCCACGGTAAAATTTTAGAAGATTCTTTCAGCATTAATTTGAGTGCCGACTACAACGCTAGCTTTAAAGAGTTTGGCGATTTTTCTTTATCGTTAAAATTCAAAAGTGACTATCTGTCAATTCAAGAAATCCGGGCTGGCGACGAAACTAACAAGGTGGTGCCGATTGTTTTAACTAGTGAACCGGAAATTGACCACGGTTCGGCCGTGCCGCTTTATTATTTACTCCAGCATCTCAAGGATTTGCCGATTATTCCCATTACGCCTTGCGCTCTAAGTTATAGCGAGCATTTTAAATTCGGTCAATTTTTATATCAGCAGCTCTCGCGGCTGGATAAGCGCTATGGCGTGATCGCCTCCGGTGACTTGTCGCACAAATTGACTAAAGACACACCGGCCGGCTATTCAGCCAAAGGGGCGGAGTTTGATAAAAAGTTGGTTGATTTGATTGCTAAAAAAGACATTCAGGGCATTTTAAACCTTGATCCCAAGTTGATCGGTGAAGCGTCGGAATGCGGCTTACGTTCCATTATTGTTTTACTGGGCATAATTGATACTATCAACGTCGTGCCGGAGGTCTTATCTTACGAAGGTCCGTTCGGTGTCGGTTATGCGGTGGTTAACTTTAAGTTTCAATAAATAATATGACTGACCAAGATTTATCCCCTGAGAAGAAAAAATGGTGTTGCCACGGCAAGTCCGACGGGACTGCGAGCGCGGTTTATGGCTTGGGGCTAATTGGCGCCGCGGTTTATTATCTTGGCCAGGCTGACACGTTTGGGCTCGGAGCACTGGGCATTCTGAAAGCTATAGTCTGGCCGGCTATTCTAGTTTATGAGTTGCTAAAGTTTTTCCAACTTTAGTTTTTTTCAGATTACTGCCGTTTTCTCAAAATCGCCTCAGGGGCGGTTTTTTAATCGTTTTACATTGACACTAAAAAGAGCTTGTGATAGTATTACGTTGCTACCTTAAGAAGGTAGAGCAACCTTTTCTTCTTAAAGGTTCCGGAGCTTACTGAAATATTATTTCTGTAAGGCTACGGAATATAGTTAATTTGGAAATTTAGTCGAATTTCTAATTGCTATTGCAAGTTAATTTATTTTATTCATAAATCAATTATGCAAGGAATCATAAAAAAAATCGTGGCTGAAAGAAAATTTGGTTTTATCGGCCAAGAAGGCGTTGAAAAAGATGTATTCTTCAGTAGCGCCAAACTCGACGGGGTCAATTTTGAGGATCTTAAAGAAGGCGATACGGTTACTTTTGAAGTTGAACAAGGCGATCGGGGCCCAGCCGCTATCAACCTTAAGAAAGTCTAAGATGTTCTATTAAGAGTTTTTCAAAAAATCGCCCTCGGGGCGATTTTTTGTTTGCTAAAAAAAGAGACCACATGGTCTCAGAGCAGATTAATGTTTGGTAAAGAACGAAGCCTGATTGATTACAGTGCTTCCACGGTCACGCCGGCTGACGCTTGGCAGGCATACAGATTAGGCTCGAGCCTAGTGACCTGGTAGTATTTGTTTGAAACGGTCTGCATAAAATCACGCAGTCCGTCATTAGCTACCAACGCCACGGCGCAGCCGCCGAAACCCGCGCCGGTCATCCGCGCGCCTAAGCAGGCCGCATGGCTTTGGGCCGCTTGGACCATCGCATCCAACTCCGGACACGAAACTTCAAAGTCGTCACGCAGGCTGGTGTGGCTTTGGCTCATCAGGTGGCCGCATATGACCGTGTCGCCGGCGGTTAAAGCTTGGGCCGCTTTGAGGGTACGGTCGTTTTCGCCGATGACGTGAAGTGCCCGTTTGAAAACCATGCCGGACTTGATGCTGCCTCTCTGAGCCATGAAATCAGTCAGGTTAAGGTCGCAGAGCAATTTGACGCCGAGTTGCTTGGCAGCCAGCTCGCAGCTTTCCCGGCGTTCGTTGTAGTTTGAACCTTTTAGCTCGCGGCGTTTTGTCGTGTCCATGATGACAACGGTGATTCCTTGCGGCAGCGGCACCAACCTAGTTTCAAGCGTTGGGTGGCAATCGATCAGCAGGGCATGTCCCGGCTGGCCAAGAGCAGAAATCATCTGGTCCATAACACCGCACTTGACGCCCACCCATTGGTTTTCGGCTTGCTGGGCGTAAACCGCCAAAAGCTTTGGATCGAGGTTATCGGTTTGCTTGGCCGCGGCCAGAAATGCTCACATCGTGGCGATCTCCAGTGCGGCTGAAGAGCTGAGTCCGGCGCCAATCGGCACGTTACCGGCGATAGTCCCCTCCCAGCCGCACAACCGCCGGCCGCTAGCTTGCAATGCCCAGGCCACTCCTTTGAGGTACTCAATCCAGCCGGGTTCGCCTTTTTCCAGGTCGCTCAGGATAAAGACGTCGCTGTCTTCAAAATCCAGCGACATAACATGAACTTGGTCGTCGGGTCGCGGCCGCAAGGCGATCCAGATGCCAAAGTCAATCGCCATGGGCAAAACGTGGCCGCCGTTGTAATCGATGTGTTCGCCGATCAAATTGACCCGGCCCGGCGCCCGAACGAGAAATTCTGGTTTCGCGCCGTAGGTCCGCCGGAAAGCTTCAATAACGCGGGCTCGGGGATGAAGCGTTCTCATTTTGCCCTCCTTGAGAAATGAGATGAATACATTTTTCGCTATAGGCAAAAAGGCAGTTGAGCCTGTTTGTCAGCGGTTGCACCTTAGCTAATTTTAGAGAAATTGTCAATGTTTTAGCCAAAATAAAGATCGCCTCACGAGGGATTTTATGCTATAATGCAAATATATGGCTATTAGAAAGATTTTAACCGTATTTTTTTTAACTCTGCTGTGTCTGCCGCTGCCCCTCAGCGCCGCGGAAACAATTATCCGCGACATTGAGTTTCCCGTGGCCGGAGAAAATAATTATTCCACCAGTTTCGGTGATCCGCGCTCCGGCGGCCGGATTCATGAAGGCGTGGATATTTTTGCCGCCAAAATGACGCCCTTAGTTTCCGCCGTGGACGGCACGGTTCAGTTGATAACTTTTGAAGAGCGCGATTGGGGCTTTGGCGTTTTTATTCGGGATGCGGACGGCTACAGTTACCGCTATTTGCATATTAATAACGACACGCCCGGCACTGATGACGGCCTGGGTGGCAGCCTCTACGCTTTCCCTGGAACAATTAAGCGCGGCACTCCGGTGATTCGGGGGCAACTGGTCGGCTGGGTTGGTGACAGCGGCAATGCTGAAGGCACAACTTCGCATCTGCATTTTGAAATTCGGACGCCATCTGGCGTCGCGATTGACCCTTACCCATCTTTGAAGCAGTCCACTATAAGCGGCACCTTTGATCCGGCAGCGGCGAAATTGCGCGCGCCGACAATTAATCACGACAAGGGCCTGACGGTTGATCCAAGCAGAAAAGCTTTATGCGCCGCTGGTTCTTTAATCAAACTGCCTGACTCCAAGTCAGTTTATTTTTGCGGGGCGGATTCCAGGCGTTATGTTTTCCCGACCAGCCAAGTTTACGCTTCTTGGTACCCGGATTTTTCTAACGTCACGGTTTTAGGTGAAGCAATCATGAGCCAAATTCCTTTGGGCGGCAATGTCACTTACCGGCCGGGCAGCCGGATGGTTAAAATTGAAACTGATCCGAAAACTTACGTCGTTGACCAGGGCGGGGTCTTACGCTGGGTGACCAGTCCGGAAATCGCGGTCAGTATGTACGGCGCTAACTGGAGTAAATATATTGATGACATTCCACCGACATTTTTTATCAATTATGTCATTGGCGATCCGGTCAGCGCGCCCTTGGATAATTAAAAAATCCGGCCGAAAGGCCAGCTCGGTTTTTGCGAGTCTTATTTAGCGGCGTCACTTTTTGCCGCCAGCTTGAAAAAGTATTTCCACTTCTCGTCTGTTTGGCAAAGCTCTTTAGTATCATTAAGGCATTTTTCCACAAACGCCCGGGGGTGCTGTTTACAGACCAAAAATACGCTGTTGCGTTTGTAGCCGGGCACCGCCAATTCGTCAATAATCGCCAAAGCCAAATCCTGCCAGGGGTAGGCTGGCGCTTTTTTAGTCACTTTGTTTTCCAGAATGTCTTTGAACGATTCAAAACCTTTGTCTATAGGCATAGTTTTTTGGTCAATACTTTTCTGTATTATAGATTATAGCAATTTAGACCAAGAAAAAAAAGACGGGAAATTCCCGTCTTAAGCAGATTGGTTTGACGTTTTGGAATTTTTATCCCCTTGGTGGCGTTGTTTTTCTACTCTTCCTTTTCTTTACTCATAAAAAGTAAGAGAAACAGTATTGGCACTATCCAGAGGACAAAGTAGAAATCGAAACTCTGCCAGTTAAATACATTCCAGCCAGTGTCTCGGCCGATACAGACAAAGCCGGTAACCAGCCAGATAACGGGTAGCGCCAGCAGGATCCTGCCAATCAGTAGGTAATGATACGGCAGTTCGGCTGAGCAAAGTGTCAAACCGATAGTGAACAATGAAACCAAGGCCAGTACCAGCAGAACTGTCCAGATTTGGACATTGTCGGCTTTCTGGTGATTTGCCATGGTTGCCTCCTTTCATGGCACACCTCCCAATAGTGATAGCTTATTTTTATCACCTCAGCATTTTAAAGTCAAATTTTTTTGGGTTGACAATAGCTCAATTTACATCTATAATTGTTAATTCCTGTTTTAATCGTCGAGCAAAGTCAGAAACCGGAAATTGTGATATAATATTGGTGTAATTTTATGGCTAAAGTTTTACCGCTGACAATTCTGCCCAGTCCTTTACTGCATCAAAAATCTCAGCCGATTGCCGTGGCCAAAATAACTCAACCTGAAATTCAGCAATTGATTAGTGATATGGAGCAAACCATGAAGGCGAATAATGGTGTGGGTTTGGCGGCCGTCCAGGTCGGTAAATTATTGCAGCTGGCTTTGATTGAAACTCAGGACGGCATTTTAGTTTTAATCAACCCTCAGATTACAAGCAAATCTTGGCTGAAAAATGAAGGCGAAGAAGGTTGCTTAAGCGTTCCCGACAAATTTGGCTTGGTAAAAAGGTTAACTAAAATTAAAGTTTCCGCTTACAATCAGCAAGGCAAAAAAATATCTTTTACCGCTAAGGGCTTTTTTGCCCGGGTCATTCAGCACGAAGTTGACCACATCAACGGTATTCTGTTTATCGATCGGACAAAAAAGATTTACGGCGGCCCGCCACGTGATCGGCAGAGGGATTAGAATTAGGAATTATGAATCAAGAATTAGGGAATATTAGCTTTGATTCTTAATTCATAATTCAATATTCATAATTCAAATTATGCTTGAGATTCAGCCAAAAATAATCTTTCTTGGCACGCCGGAATTTGCCCGGCCATTTTTGCAGGCTTTAGTTGACAGCGACTACAAGCCTGTTTTAGTCATTACCCAGCCGGATGAGCCGGCCGGCCGAAAACAGCAGTTGCAGCCGCCGCCGGTTAAACTACTGGCGCTGGAACATGGCTTAGCCGTGGCTCAGCCAAAGATCCAAGACGAGCTTTACGAAATTTTAACTCAATCTCAGCCGGACATTTGCCTTTTGGTTGCTTACGGCAAAATGATCAGCCCTAAAGTCTTAAGCATTCCCAAGTTCGGCTTTATTAATGTCCACCCTTCCCTGCTCCCAATGTATCGCGGACCTTCTCCAGTCCAGACTGCAATTTTAAACGGAGAAACTGAAACTGGCGTTAGTGTCATGCAACTGGATAGAAAAATGGACCACGGTCCGGTTTTTATTCAAAAAAAAATAGTGATTTTACCAATAGACACCAATCAGACTTTGCATCAGCGTTTGGCAGTGGTGGGTGCTGACTTACTGCTTTCAACTTTACCCCAAATTATTAATCAAAGCTTAAAGCCCCAGGCTCAAATTGAATCTCAAGCGACTTTGACTAAAATCATTAAACGCGACGATGGCCTAGTTAATTGGCAAAAAACCGCCTTGGAAATATCTCGGCAATTCCGGGCCTTTTGTCCCTGGCCCGGGGTTTATACCCAGTGGCAAGGTAAAAGGCTTAAAATCGCAAATTTGAGCGTTTTAGAGGCTGATTTTAAGGCCAACTTAGCCTCAGGTACGGTATTTATCGATGCAGGCGGGCAGTTAGCCGTTGCCTGCCAAACCGGGGCAATTAAGCTTGAGCGGCTCCAGCTGGAAGGTAAAAATGAAGTTTCCGCTTCCGACTTTTTGCGGGGGTATAGCAATATAGTGAACCAGGTTTTAGGTTAAGCGTTATCAAGGCTGGCCAAGCTGGCCAGTAAGAGCAGATAGCCTATTCCCAGCGGATGATTCAAATAAGGCGAAAAAATATTAACCACCAATAAGCCGGCTAAGCCGGCCAGTAAACCCACGTAATAATTTCGAAATTCAAAATTAGAAATTCGAAACTTTTTTAATATTTGATAAGCGACGACGCCGATTAAATAAAGATAGGCCGCTAAACCTAAGATGCCAATTTTTAAAATAATATCCAGGTAGCCCCATTCAAAGGCGTAAGTGGTGTATTGTCCGCCCGGATGACTTTGGAGGATCCGCGGGTCATTACTTTGGTAAGTCAGCTCTTTACCAAAACCGTAACCGAAGAAAGGACTTTGGCCGATGTTAGAAATCAAAGGTTCAAGCTGGTTGAGCCGGCTGCTGGCAGCCGCCTGGCTTTCCAAGTCTTTAAATCGATCACTGATTAGGTTGCCGGAAAAGTTACCGGTGATTAATTGAATGGTGAATAAATGGGAAGCGACAATAATTACCACTAAAGCGCCTATGGCCGCTATTTTTTTGAATCTAACCTCTAGCTTGGTTTTGACCAAATAAGCTAAAATTACCAAACCGGCTAGTCCGCCCAGCCAGAAACTACGGGATTGACTAATGATTAAGGTTAGGCTGGTTAGGTAAAGATAAAGCCAGAACCATTTTTTTTGGGTTTTAGCGATTTGATTACTGGCTAGAATTAAACCCAAGGCTAAAATAAAACCAATCAGGATGTAAATCTGGGACTGGGAAAAAATTCTAAACAAGCTGCCTTGGATATAGGTGATTTCGCCAAACCCGCTATCCCGCAACCAGTGGTAAAATTTATCCCCAACCTGAACCCAAGTCTGGGAGAACAAAAACAGCAGGCAAATGGTTTTGAGGCTTAGCCAGCTGGTTACCGCCAGAAGAATTTGGCCGATGATTTTTAAACTTTCTTTTTTAATGGCGATTAAAAATACCGGCAGGAGCAGAAAATAAAACCAATTGTTAACGTCAAAAAAGACGTTACTAAAATCGTTACGGCTTATCCCCCGACCTAAGCCAAGGCTAAACACCAGAGCCAAAAATAAAAAGGCATAGCTGAGCTGATTTTTAGGCCAGGGCCATTTTTTTTCTTTTAAAATTTTAAGAAGTCCGGCACCAAAAATTACTAAAAATATTCCCAGCCGGATTGAAATTTTGGTGCCGTTAATTTCCCAAAAAAACAAATAGCCAAGCGAACCGAGAAATAACTCGGTTAAGGCAGCGTAAAGGCCGTATTCAATTTTAATTAAGCTCAGAACGGCGGTTGCGGCCAAAATCACTAAAAAAACCGCTTGATTAAATGGTGGTATCAGAAAGCCTAACCAGGAGGCTAGCTCAATCAGGAGTAGGCCAAAAAAAGTCAGCCAAAAAGTTTTAGTGAAAAAATCCATGTTTTTGAAAATAATGGATGGCGCTTTTGCAAAACATTGATTGTTTTTTCCAAGACATTACCTGAGCGAAGCTTTGACCGCCGTAATGAATAATTTCGGCATCGCGGTTGTACCAAATTTGCCAGCTCGCTTCCAAGGCCCGTTGGCAAAAATCAACTTCCTCAAACCAGATAAAAAAGTTTTCGTCTAAAATGCCGATTTCTTCGATTGTTTGGCGCCGAATCATAAAAAAGGAACCGGCGACCTGCTCGGCTGGCTGGTTAACTTTATAGTCAAAATCTTTGGCTAAGTAGTAATTCAGACTTTTTAAATTTGGGATGATTTTGGCTAGCTTAGTCAGAATCAGGATAATCGGCCAAAGTTTCGGCAGCCGCCTAACTGAAGGTTGGAGCGTCCAGTCGGGGTTTAAGTGTCGGCAACCCAAAACGCCGGCTCGGGGATTTTGGTCCAAAAAGTCCACGGCTTTTTTTAGGGCATTGTTCAAAATCTCGGTGTCTGGGTTTAAAAGTAAAACATAGCGGCCGGCACTGCGTAAAATGCCCTGGTTACTAGCCACGGCAAAGCCGACGTTAGTTTTATTGGCGACAAATTCAATCAGCGTTTTTTTAGTTGAAACAAAATCTTCTTTAGCCATTTCCACCGTCCCATCGGTGGAGGCGTTATCGATAACAAAAACTTCCAATTTTAAATTGTCCTGGTTTCTTTTGATTGATTCAAGACATTTTTTAAGTAGACTTTTGACGTTCCAAGAAACAATAACAATTGATAGATCAATCATACTTCAGATTAATATTAATCAGAAATCAGATGACGTTTTCGGGTTTGATGTGGCGCCACTGGCCTGGCTCCAAATCCGCCAATTCCAGCTTGCCGATTTTGATTCTTTTTAATTTTATCACCGTATAGCCGAGTTTGCCCAGCATCCGGCGGATTTGCCGGTTTAAGCCTTCACTCAAAACCATCCTGGCCGATTTATTCTGAGCGGCTGTCACTCTGACCGGCTGGAGTTTGCGGCCGGCTAAAATCATCCCCTTTTCTAAAATTTTAATATGCTCGGACCGCAAATCTTGATCTAAAGTCACAAAGTATTCTTTTTGGCAGCCGTAGCGGGCGTGGGTAATCAGGTTAGCGAATTCTCCGTCGTTAGTTAAAATAATTAAACCGCTGGAATCTTTGTCCAGCCGGCCGACCGGGTAAACCCGGTTTTTGACTTTGATTATGTCTAGAATTGTTTTGCCCTGCTGGCTATCGGTGCTGCTGATGTAGCCGGTTGGTTTGTTTAGGGCGATATAAATTTTGTCACTTTCTAGCTTGACGATTCTATTGGCGAATTTGACCGTATCACTGTTCTCATCAATTTTTGTGCCCAGGTCCCTAACAATTGAGCCGTTAACTTCAATTTTGCCTGATTGAATCAATGTTTCAGCTTTGCGGCGCGAGGTAATGCCGGCGTTGGCTAAAAATTTTTGTAAGCGCATCATAAACGGTTAATTCCAATTTAAGTAGTTAGTTAAGAGTTTTTGTAAAACGGTCGAGAAGTTATCTTGGAGGCTGAATCGGGTAATTTTAAACCATTTATAACCTGAATGTTCTGGGGAAATCTTGATTTCGCCGCCCAGATACTTAGCTTCAAACAGGATAAAAAGTTTACTGGGTTCTTTTGGATAGCGGCATTTAGACAGCGCGACTGGATCGTGCCGGAGTTTGTATCTAACTTTTGTCCCCAGCTCTTCTCGGACTTCCCGGTTAATTAGTTGGCTAAAATCCAGGCCGATTTCTTTTTTATTGATCCGGCCGCCGGGTAAATCGTATTTTTCTTTCCAGTACCGGCTTTTTGAGACGTCTTTGAGAATCAAACATTTATTTTTAGCCGTCAACAGCACTTTCAGCGACACTTGAAAATAATCCGGGTTTTGAACGCTCATAAATCATGTTTTTGCTTAATGATTTTTTCGGCCTGGCGGTAACTTTCTACGGCCGAAATTTTTTTAGACCAAGGCAGCTGGTAAAAAAATTTCGGCAGCCACTTTGACATCCCACCGCCCGGCCTGACGCTGAATAAAATCTCAGGAATAAAACAGCCGATGCGTTCTTTTTCTAGCATTGTCAGCCACAAATCCCAGTCCTGAAATTTTTTTAGGCTTTCGTCAAAGCCGGGAAAATCCCGGCGGCGGATTAAAGACGTGGTGTGAATGTAAGGCATTTTTTTTAGCCGGGCTGGATCGAAAGGCCAAAGCCGGAAAGTTTTTAAGCCGAATTTAAAAGCCGAATAAGCATAAGAAATCTGCGGGTTATTTAAAAGTGTTTGGTGCATTTTTTGCAGCAGAGTCGGCTGAGCTATAATATCGGCGTCAAAGAAAATAATGTAAGACGAGCTGGCCGCCGCCGCGCCCTGATTTCTGGCCGCCGCCGCGCCCCGGTTTTTTTGATTGATAATTTTTAGTTTATCCCGGTAGGTTTGGAGAATATGTTCTGTGTGATCGGTTGAACCGTCGTTGACAACGATAATTTCAAAATCTTTAAAAGTTTGGTCAAAAATACTATCCAGGCAAATCGCGATTGTTTTTTGGGCGTTATAAGCGGGAACGACAATGCTAATTTCGGACATATACATTAGTTTTAACCCAATATATTTTTAATTTTTTCTATCTGGTTTTGCCAATCAAAGTTTTGGATTACCCGGTCCATGCCCTGCAGACCCAGTTTTTCGTTGAGTTCCGGTTTGGTCAATAGATTAATCACGGCTTCGGCAATGGCTTCTACGTCTTTTGGGTCAACCAATAAGCCAGTTTGTCGGTCAATGACCGCTTCTGGAATACCGCCGCTGCGGCCGGCAATGACTGGTTTGCCGAATAAGTTCGCCTCTAAGTAAACCGTGCCAAAACCTTCCACGTCTGGGCCGATTTGTCGAGCCGGCATGACAAAAACATCGCAGGCGCTGTAAAAAGCCGGCAAGTCGGCGTCAGTAATGTTAGTCAAAAACTGGACTTGGTCGCGCAAACTTTTTTGGTTGGCCAGAGTTTCCAGCCTTTTTTGTTCGGGGCCGTTGCCAATGATTAAATAAACCGTGTCGGGCACTTTTTCCAGAATTTTAGGCAGGGCTTCAATCACTAGGTCATGACCTTTTCTTTTGACCAGCCGGCCGACAGTTAAAAGAATCTTTTTGTCTTTCAGGTGATAATCTTCCTTGATTTCATTGACTTTCCATTCAGAAATTTCTTGGCTAACAACATTAGGGCATGGGTTGACTATGACGATTTTTTGCGAGTCGGCGCCAAGCTTAATTAGTTCATCGCCGGTAAATTGGCTGTTGGCAATGAGGTTTTTGGCTTTGGCAATTATTTTTTTTATTATTATTTTTTTGTGTTGAGACTGCTGGGGTAGCAATATGTCTAAACCGTGGGTATAGACTAAATATGGTAACTTGGTTTTTTTGTTCATAATTAAGGCCAGCGTGCCCAGCGGCAGAATTTGGCCAACCTGGATCAGTTCAATTTTGTGTTCAACCACTATTTTTTTAATGTCGCCCAGTAAGCCGGTCCAGCTGAATTTTTTAGCCAATCGGCTAAAAAATCCCGCCTCGGCTTTAATGATTCTATTGATTTCCGTTAATTTTTTGAGCCGGATGATAGGAAATTTTTGTTCCCGATCAAACAGTTCGGTTTTATCGCCAGCCGGGGCCATGACGACAATTTTATCCGCTGGCAAATTTTTGCAGATATTGTAGTAATAGTTGCCTACCCCGCCGGTCTGCGGCGGGAACTCAAGGGTAATGAGTAGACTTTTTTTGATTAAAGTTGGCATCTTTTTAAGTTCCTCTATTAAAAACTTTTTTAATTTCGCCAATCGGCAACCCTTTGACTAGATACAGGGTACAGAAATAAGTTAAGACCCCTAGAGGTATTAGTATCGTCAAGTTTAGGTATCCTTTGAATGTTATTAATATTGCTACCATCACCGCTGAAGCGCCCAGCGGTTTAGCTAGGGCGATAACCAGTCGGCTGGATTTTAGATTGATGACTTTTCTGACCCAGAAAAAATCTAAAAATAATAAAGCCACATTAGTGATTAAAAAAGCGATGCCGGCGCCCAAAAAACTGTATTGAGGAATGAGTATAATATTTAACCCCACGGCCAAAGTGGTGATTAAACCGCGGTTTAACGTCGTTTTTTTTTGCTGGTCGCAGGCATTGAGTAGATAACCGGTAGGAAAGGCCAAAAAAATAAAAGGAATTGCCAGGGTCATCACGATAAAAGTTGGCACAACGCTCAGATAATTTGGCCAGACAGTCGCGACAATAGTTTGGGCTAAGACGGTAATACCAGCGGCGAGCGGCAGGCTGATGATCAGTAGATAGTTTATGGCTCGGTTGAAAGTTTGTTCCAATAATTCCTTGGCGTTGGCATAGTAGTAACTGAAGGCTGGGAAAATCACCGCCGCAAACGCCGCTGGGATGATCTGTTGGAGAGCATAAACCACTTTAGCCGGGACGGCAAAAAAACCAACCGCTTCATCGGAGGCTAAATAACTGAGTAAAACTGAATCGGCCGTATTGTAGATTTTGACAAAAATTCCCGCCAAAGCAAAGGCCGGGATAATCCTTAAAAAATAAACAATCACTTTCGCGTCCCACTTTGGTTTTAGGGAAAACTTCAATTTTTTTTTCAATAAACCAGCGGAAAGTAAAAAATTGAAAATACTGGCGACAAAAAGTGCCATGATTAAATGTTTGATTTGGCCGGTAGTTTTTAAGGCGGTTAAACCTAAAACAAAAATAATTATCTGGACGAGGATAGTGGCAATACTTTCGTATTTCAGATTATGTAAAGCCCGAAAAACTACCCAGAAACTCAAAGAGAATGAATCCAGGATCATGATCAAGCTGGCCAGGTAGACTAAAATTTTCACTTCATCGGCTTTGCCGGTCAAGTTGATGACTAGCCAGGCGGCCGCTAAGGCCAAAAGGCTCAGGGGGATTTTTAAGGCAATGACGCTTTTAAGAAAATTATTGGCCTGATCTTTATTTTTGGCGGCTTCCCTGGTCAAGACCGGTGAAAGTCCCAAATCGACCAAAATAGAAAATAACGTGGTAAATGACAAAGCAAAAACGTACTGGCCCAGTTGGCCGGGGAACAAATCGTTAGAGATAAACCAGAAGTAAATAAAAGCCAGGATCTTCTGGACGGTTAAAGCGGCGGTAAAGTAAGTCGTATTTTTTGCTAGAATGCCTTTGGTCATGACTTCATTATACCTAATTTTGCCGCTGAACCCAACCCCTTAAAATTAAGTCCTAATCTTTAGGCAAATGAAAAAGACCGCGAAGGTTTTTTCGAGAGAAGTTGCCGTAAGGCATGAGGGGAGGGAGAATATAGGATGGGGGGGGGTTGTTTGTTGAAGAGAAGAAGTTAGTTGGGTGATGGTTCCAAATCCTTCAGCGAAAGATCCAGGACTATCACCCATAACCTCATATCTCTTTTCCCTATTCCCTTCATTTAAACTTCAGTCGGTCGCAGTCTTTATAACTTAATCTTATTCCGTTCTGTAATGTTTGTCAAGAGATTTTTATCTTGCTTGGTTAAGCCTTTTTTTAGTTTTATACACAAGACACTTCAAGGTTGGAGAATATCTTCAGTCCGACCATCAATAGCGATAATTACCACCTGAACACTAGGAAATTGTTTTAAAGTCTCAGTAATTTGAGCTCTGATCGCGGCCACGCGGCATGAGCCGCCAATGGCATATTCCAGCTGCTGATCAAAATCAACTTTTGCTACCCCGTTTTCAATGGTAATTTTTTGAATTTTTACGCCCGGGTTAATGCTGGTAAAAAATCCTTCGGTTTTTTCCTGCTCAGTTGTGCCTTTAAGCAGTTCAGTCAGCGCGGCTTGGGCGACGGCTGGAGTTTTTGGGACAGTGCGCTCAACGCCAAAAACTTTATTGCAGGATACTTCCGGGTCCAGCTGGCTATTATTGAAAAATACCTTAACAATCGTGGTTTCCGTCTTTGTTAGTTGAAGGGGTATTTCAATTTGTTTGTCATACTCCGGCAAACCTGACGGGTTGTCTTTTTTTAGAATCAAAATTGCCGGCGTTAGAGTCGGGACATTAAAATCTAAATTCAACTCAAAAGGCACAAAACTTGTCGTCATCCAGTCACTTTGGGCTTGGGCAATGGCAGTGGCAATCTCTTGGCCGTTTTCGTCAACCAGTTGAATTGGGAATGAAGCTTCAAAATACCAATTGCCGCGCGCCTGACCCTTAATTTCTATCGGGCTACTGACGGTTTGGTTGGCTTGAGGAGTTTCAACGATAATTTCTTGGTTTTCCAGCGGTGTAGTGGTATTGGCTTTAGCGCAAGGCGTATTGGGTTGAGGGGCAGTCGGGTTGCCATGCTTTAGCCATTGGCCGTCAACGCAAAGCCAGGTGTCTTCATTGCCTCTGGCGATGATTAAGCCGGCAATAACCAGCAAGATGACAACGCCGGCCAGGATAATTTTTCTCATATATTTTAGTTAGTTTTCGTCACTATCATTTTCTCACCCGGCTATTTTTTTGTCAAAACAAAAAACGGGGCAATCGCCCCGTTTTGAAAGTCTAACGTTTGGACCACTGCGGTGCCCGCCGCGCTCGTTTGAGACCCGGTTTTTTTCGTTCTTTGCGTCGAGGATCGCGTCGTAGTAATTTTTCTGCCTTTAAAGCCGGTTTTAATTCCTGATCAAAGGCGAATAAAGCCCGAGCAATGCCATGACGGCAGGCTTCGGCCTGACCGTGACTGCCGCCGCCGGCTACTTTAACGGTGAAATCAAAATTTTCGAGTTTACTGGTGACAACCAGTGGTTGTTTGACGATACTTTGCAATTCAAGGGTTGGAAAGTATTGTTGAAAATCTTTTTGATTGATAGTAATTTTGCCGGTGCCGTTTTTATGAAGACGAACGCGAGCCACTGATTTTTTTCTTCGGCCAACGGCAAAAATATAGGTCCAGTGAACCCGTTTTTTTTGTCCTGGCTTACTCTCAAGTTCAGCGGTTTTTTTAGGCACCGTAGCTTTTGGTGTTTTTTTTTCTTCCTCAGTTTTTTTGGATCTAGCCATATTTGCGCTTGTAGCTATTACTGGTAGCTTGTAGGCAGTTACCTAATCAGCTATTTTTTGATAGTTAATCTTTTAATCATTTTGTCCCGGAGTTTATTTTTAGGCAGCATGTTCCAGACGGCTTTTTTTAAAACCTCGGCCGGATTTTTAGCAAAAAGTTCATTCAGTTTTTGGGTTTTAAGCCCGCCCGGGTAGCTGGTGTGATGGTAGTAAACTTTTTGGCCTAGTTTTCTGCCGGTGAATTTCAAATTTTTAATGTTTTCCACCAAGACATTGTCGCCCATGTCAACGTGCGGTAGAAAATCAGGTCTGGTTTTGCCCCGCAGTAAACTAGCCACCTGGGTCGCCAGCCGGCCGACGGCAAGGTTAGTGGCGTCAATTTTATGATGCTGCCGGTTAATAACCGGTTTTTTTGAGATTTTTTTAGTTTTATTCTTCAACTTGATCATATTTAAACAAATTCAATTTGGACCATCTCGGCGGCGTCGCCATCGCGGCGGCCAATTTTGATAATTCGGGTGTAGCCGCCTTTTCTCTCAAGGTAACGCGGTCCCAGAACTTCCAGGGCTTTACTGACCGCTTTTTTATGGTATAAAACTTTAATTAATCTTCGGCGGGAGTTTAAGTCATTTTTTTTAGCTAAAGTAATCAATTTTTCCACTAGTGGCCTGACCGCCTTAGCTTTCGCCTTGGTGGTTTTCATTTTTTCGTAAATAATAAAATTATTGGCTAAACCGCGCAACAGCGCTTTGCGGCTGGCGGCTTTACGGTCTAAAGTTTTTCCCTTTTTTTGGTGTCTCATGGTAATAGATTACTCTTTTTCCTCTTTAGCCTTTTCTTCTTTTTCTTTTTTCTTCGCCTCTTTTTTCGCGGCCGTCAATTTAGCCTTTTCTTCTTTTTCTTTTTTCTTCGCCTCTTTTTTCGCGGCTTTTTCTGCCAGCTTGGCCTCGTCAAGTTCTTCGGACGTTTTGTCATCAATGGCGAGATCGGCGGTTTTGTTATTTTGGTTGAGGATAAAATTGAAGTGGTTTATCAGAATATCGGCACTTTGTTTTAAAGCGTCATCCGGACTGATTGTGCCGTCAGTCTCAATAGTCAAAATCAAATTTTCATAGTTAGTCATCTGGCCAACCCGGACGCTTTCAATTTTAAAGCCGACATTAACGATCGGGCTAAAGATTGAGTCAATAGCGATCATGCCGATTTCTAATTCGTCCTTGTCTTGATTTTCGGCCGTCAAGTAGCCCCGGCCCTGGCTGACGGTCAGTTCCATTTCTAACTCGGCGTCTTTGCCGGTTAAGTTGGCGATCACCAGGTCTTTATTAATCACTTCAACGCTGGCGTTAGGCTCAATGTCTTTACCGGTGGCCTTCTTTTCTCCCTTGGCTTTTAAGACTAATTTGACTGGTTCAGCGCTGTAGACTTTGACGCGGAGCTGCTTTAAGTTCAAAGAAATTTGAACCACGTCTTCTTTGATGTTATTAATGGCGCTAAATTCATGCTGGACACCTTTGATTTTAAAAGCGGTCACCGCGGCACCGGGCAAAGAGGAAAGCAGAACCCGCCTTAAAGCGTTGCCCAGGGTTGTGCCAAAACCAGGGTGGCAGGGTTGAATCATAATCACCGATTCATTTTTTTTCTCAGTTGGCTTGAATTCAATTTTAGCCGGGAGCGATATATTTTCCATATATTTTTAAATAATTATCGGGAATAAAATTCAACGATGAGTCGGGTGCTAAAACGCTGGTCCATTTCTTCGGCTTTTGGTTTTTCCAGGATTTTGACCGTCAGCATTTTTGGTTCCAAATAAATCCAAGTCGGACAGACGTGTTTTTCCAGGTTCTTTTTTATTTCCTCAATGATTTTTGTCTTCAGTTTATTCGGCCGGATTGTAATTTCGTCTTTAACTGCAACTTGGTAAGAAGGGATATTCACCTTTTTGTTGTTAACAAAAAAGAAACCGTGGCTGACCAGTTGACGAGCCTGGGGTCGGGTTTTGGCCAGTCCGCTGCGGTAAATAACGTTATCCAAGCGCATTTCAATTAATTGACCCAGGATTATTCCGGTATCCCCTTTTTGCTTGATCGCTTTGTTGTAGTATTTTTTCAGCTGTCTTTCTAAAATATTATAAATCACTTTGGCTTTTTGCTTTTCCGCCATTTGACTGCCGTATTGGGTTAAACGTTTGTGACCTTTTGGTCCATGGATACCGGGCGGATAATTCCGGCGAGCAGTCGGATCCTTGGGCGAGTCGGTTCGTCTAAGACCTAGACGGCGGTAATTTTTAGCTGTATATTTTTTCATAAATCATTAAGTAATTTAGACACGTCGCGGTTTACGTGCGCGGCAACCGTTGTGAGGAATCGGGGTGATATCCTTAATGCCGATGACGTTAATGCCGTTGGCACTAATAGCGCGAATTGCCGCTTCTCGGCCCGAACCCACACCTTTAACAAAAACACTGACTTCTCTTAAGCCCCAGGCCTTGGCTTTTTCCGCGGCATTTTTAACAATCACGCCAGCGGCGTAAGGCGTTGATTTCTTTGGCCCTTTGAAACCAGCTTGTCCGGCTGAACATTGAGTGAGCGTGTCGCCGTTGACATCGGTAAAAGAAATGATGGTGTTATTATAAGTCGCTTGAACATAAGCGTTACCAAGCGCTACCTGCCTTCTAACTTTATTTTTTTTGCCGGTAGTGGCGGCTTTGGGTTTTTCTGACGCCACGGCAGTCGCTTCTTTTGTTTCGGCGACTTTTGCGATGGTTGGATTTTGAGTAATTGGTTCGGCCATAATTAAATTATTGATTAGTCGGCTTAGGTTTTTTGGGCAGTCGGTTTGCGGCCGGAACCCATGGTTTTGCGGACGTTACCCCTGACGGTTCGGCTGTTGGTTTTGGTTCTTTGGCCTCTGACTGGTAAATTCTTCGCGTGCCTAGAGCCGCGGTAAGAACCGATTTCTTTTAATCTTTTAATATTCAGCAAGACCTCTCTTTTTAACTCTCCTTCAACCTTATAATTTTTTTCAATAATTTCCCGAAGTCGGCTGACTTCCTGATCGTCTAAATCTTGAACCTTTTTATTTTTGTCGATCTGGACTTGTTTTAAAATTTGATCGGACAAGTGGCGACCAATACCAAAAATATAGGTTAGACCAATCTCCACTCTTTTATCTTTTGGTAAGTTGATGCCAGCGATTCTAGCCATAAATGTTTTACTCAATACAAATTATTATCCCTGTCTTTGATGATGCTTAGGATTTTTACAAATGATATAAACTCGTTTTTTGCGGCGGACGACTTTACAGTTGGCGCACATTTTTTTTACCGAAGCTCTAACTTTCATATTTTAATAACGATAAGTGATTCTCCCTTTGGTTAAATCATAAGGGGTCATTTGGACTTTAACTTTGTCGCCAGGCAAAATTCTGATCTGGTTCATTCTCATTCGGCCGGACAAATGGGCGAGGATTTCGTGGCCATTTTCCAATTTGATTTTGAAACTGGCGGCGGGTAATAGTTCTGTCACCTCACCATCGATTTCGATGAATTCTTTGCTGGGAGAGGTATTTTTGTTTTGGGCCATAACCTAACGATATTGAGAAAAAATAAAATTCTGAGCAAGCAAGCCTTGCTAGAATTTCATTTAAAATGGCTTAAATGTTTTATTTTTTACTTTTAACAACTGTAGAATATCTTAGTTTTTTTATTGTAAATAGTCAATACCTATATTACATAATACTGTGGATAATGTCAAGAGCGGTTTTTGAAATCCAGGATAAACCAATAATTTAGACCAAAACCGCTTTAATTCGCCTGACGCCGGCGCTGCTCGCCTCCTCTTTGCTGATTTGGAAATGGCCCAGTTCTTTGGTGTTTTGGACGTGGGGTCCGCCGCAAATTTCCCTGGAAAATGGCTGATTGGGGTCGCCAATAGTGTAAACTTTGACCATCTGGCCGTATTTTGATTCAAAAACGCCCATCGCCTTTAGCTCCTTGGCTTTTTCCAAAGGCATTTCCACCCAAGAGACTGGTAAAGCCTTTTGAATTTGCTCATTGACAATAGCTTCAACTTTTTTGATTTGCTCCGGCGTCATTTTTTCGGGGTGAGAAAAATCAAAGCGCAGCCGTTCGGCCGTAATGTTTGAACCCTTCTGAAAGACGTGATCGCCCAAAATCTGGCGCAAGGCGGCTAAAGTGAGGTGGTTAGCTGTGTGCAGCCTGGTGGTCGCTTCGGAGTGGTCAGCCAGTCCGCCTTTGAATTTGCCAGTGGTAGAGCTTCGAGACAGCTCTTGATGCTTTAAAGCTTCATTCTCAAAAACAGTTTTTGACATAAATATGTTTTTTTCACGGGCCAACTCCAAAATCATTTCTATTGGTAGCCCAAACGACTGATATAAGTAGAAAGCTTCTTCGCCGGAAAGTGACGCATTATCAAATTCATCTTTAGTAATGCCGAATTCTTTAAGGTCGTACGGTAAATTCTGTCTTTTATTTTCGAAGATGCTGTGAATAATCCGCTTTTTGCCTTCATGCTGCATGACTTTTACAAACTTATCGCGATCGATAGGTTTTTTCGATGCAAATATTTTTTCGGCCGCCTTTAGCCCTTCTTCAATGGCGATTTTAAATTTTTCCTCCTCCTGGATTAATTGTTCAAAAATAAAGTCTTTATTCTGTTGCAGCTCGGGATAATCATTACTCATCTGAGAAATTATCGTCTCAGCAACTTTGGCAGTAAACATATCGGTAATACCGAGTTCTTTGCCGTAGCGGATAGCGCGGCGAATCAGCCGGCGTAGGACATAACCCTGTTCGACATTGGAAGGCACGATTCCCCTTTCATCACCCAAAATGAATGTGGCGGCCCGCAGATGGTCGGCAATAATCCGGACCGATCGCTCGTTATCGGATTTGGCCAGCTCTAATATTTTATTTACTATCGGTTGAAAGCTTTCAATCTCAAAGACGCTAGCCTGACCATTCAAGACGGCTACGGTTCGTTCCACGCCCATACCGGTGTCAACGTTTTTTTGGCTGAGTTCTTCGTAGCGGCCATCAGCCGTTTTGTTGTATTGCATAAACACGTCGTTCCAGATCTCGACATATTTATGGCAGTCGCAGGCTGGACCATTAGCTTTACAGTTAGCGCACTCAGGTTTACCAGTGTCGTAGTACATTTCCGTATCTGGGCCGCAGGGGCCGGTTTGGCCGGCTGGTCCCCACCAGTTTTGATCTCGGCCGTAAAAAAATATTTTTTCTTTCGGCAAACCGACGCTTTGCCAAATTTGAGCGGATTCGTCGTCTTTTGGCACGGCTTTGTCGCCGGCAAAACAAGAAACCGCCAGTTTATCAACCGGTATGCCCAATTCCTGATTCAGGAATTCAAAACTCCAAACAATGGCTTCTTTTTTCCAATAATCCCCTAGCGACCAGTTGCCCAGCATTTCAAAAAATGTCAGGTGAACCGAATCACCGACTTGGTCAATATCGCCGGTTCGGATGCATTTTTGGACATCGGCCAGTCTTTTACCGCCGGGGTGTTTTTGACCGGTCAGGTATGGCACCAATGGATGCATGCCAGCGGTGGTAAAAAGCACAGTTGGATCATTCTCCGGAATCAAAGAAGCGGAGGCGACAATTGTGTGTCCCCTTTTTCTGAAAAATTCCAGATACTTTTCTTTAAGCTCTTTAGCGGTTATCATACGTCGTATTATAACAAAAATGCAATTTTTTGCAAGAAAAAAAGTACCTGGTTTTCCAGGCACCGGTCTTTGGAAAGATCATCTTGGTTTTTTGCTGTCGGTTTGGTTACGTCGACTTTTCGCCGACCGTGTTGGGCACCGGTTTATCCGGGTGGGCTTTGATCCAGGCTTCCCGGCCGCCGCTACCCCAGGGCAGGGCGGTGACCAGGTGTATGGTCTGTCTTTCGTTGAGCCTTTGGCCAGGATCGCCAGGCAGTCGAGCATCATTAGTGCTCATGTTAGATTCTCCTTTCAGAATCAATTCAACTGACATTTAGCTTTACTTGAAAGCCTCGTTATCCTAGCGGATTTTATTAATGATGTCAATTTATTTTATTAATGATGCCCCCACCCAAAACCTTTTTGCCGGAGTAAAAAACCACCGATTGCCCCAGGGCCGCTGCTCTTTGCGGCTTTGGGAATACGGCTTTAATTTCTTTTTTGGTTTTAGCCGCAATCCTCACTTTCTGGTCCGGCTGGCGGTAACGGATTTTCGCTTGGTAATTACCAGGAATTTTTGGCGCTTGATTAACCCAACTGAGACTACCGACAGTCAAAGTTTTGGCGAATAACTCTTTAGTCCGGTCTAAACCGACGACTAGAGTGTTGGTTTTTCTAATTTTTTTAACCACATAATACGGCGCGTTTAGCCCGCCGACATTAAGGCCGTGGCGCTGGCCAATGGTGTAAAAAGCCGTGCCCTGGTGCTGGCCCAGCACCTTGCCTTGGGTATCAACAATTTTGCCGATTTTAACCGGTATCTTTGTTTTGAGAAAATCCGTCAGTTTGACCTTCCCCAGAAAACAAATGCCTTGGCTGTCCTTTTTGTTCCAGTTGGGCAGGCGGAATTTTTTGGCCAGCTGGCGGACCTGGGGTTTTATCAGGTGGCCGATCGGAAATAAAGTATGCTTCAGCTGATTTTGATTTAAGGTATACAAAAAATACGATTGGTCTTTATTTTTATCTTTGCCTTTAACTAGATCATAGCCGCCTTGATTTTTTTTAATCTGAGCATAATGGCCGGTGGCAATAAAATCAGCGCCAATCTCTTTAGCTTTGTTTAAAAAAAGCTTAAATTTAATTTCTTTATTACACATAATGTCTGGATTGGGCGTGCGGCCCTGGCGATATTCCGCAAAAAGATAATCAACCACTCTTTTTTTATAATCTTTTTCAAAATTAAAGACGTAAAGCGGGATGTCTAATTTAGCACAAACGCGCCGGGCGTCAAAAACGTCTTGTTCCCAGGGACACTTAGTTAGACCTTTGGCGTCCTTGGTCCAGGTAATAAAAAAGGCGCCAATGCAGTCATAGCCCTGGCTTTTGAGCAAAGCGGCCGCGACCGAGGAGTCAACCCCGCCGGACATGGCAATGCAGACCCTAGTTTTCTTTCCAATAGTCTTAGCCATATTTTTATCATAGTATATTATTCGGATTCAGGGAAAGAGTCAACAAAAAGTCCACAACCCGCCTTGACACTGATATCTCCGCCTGCTATGATGTATTTGATTTATAATTAATAATTAATTTTGGCTAGCTGCTTAAGGGACGATTAAAGTTTTTTAAGCTTATTTAGCCAGAATCAGAGGAGAAATCAACATGATTTTTCAAGATGATGACGCGATGTCTAAACCAACTGACGATGACGAAGACGTAGAAGAAGTTGGTGGAGAAAGCGAAGGCGAAGAAGAAGCTGCCGGCGACGAAGGCGGCGATGATAACGCAATGTAATTAAAACAACCATAAAAAAGTAGAGACGACCAGTTGGGACTCTCTACTTTTTTATTGGCTTTAATTGATTATCACCTTTTCTTTGTTCACGTCAATTGTTACTTTTTTATCTTCTTTGATTTTGCCCTCAATAATTTTCATGGCCAATTGATCCAAAACCTGGTTTTGAATCAGCCGTTTCAGGGGCCGGGCGCCGTAAATTGGGTCAAAACCCTTTTCGGCCAAAAAATCCTTCAGGCGATCGGTGAATTGAATCTGAATATTTTTTTCACCCAATCTTTGTTTGACGGTTGTCAGCTGGAGATTAACAATTTGTTTTATTTCTTCTTTTTGCAGAGCGGAAAAGACGATAATTTCGTCAATCCGATTCAAAAATTCCGGTCTGAATGATTGATTAAGAATCGTGGTGATCCGTTCAGTCATCTCTTTTTGGTCAATTGTCTCCTGCCTTTTTTGGTCGGTGAAGCCCAGTGAGTATTCTTTAATTACCTCGCTGCCTAAGTTGGAGGTCATAATAATGATGGCATTTTTAAAGTTTACCACCCGACCCTTGGCGTCAGTCAGCCGACCATCGTCTAAAATTTGGAGTAAAATGTTATAGACGTCAGGATGGGCCTTTTCTATTTCATCGAATAAAATTACCGAATAAGGCCGGCGACGGATGATTTCGGTCAGCTGTCCGCCTTCTTCGTAGCCAATATAACCGGGCGGTGAGCCCATGATTTTTGAAACGCTGTGCTTTTCCATGTATTCGGACATATCCAGTCGGACCAGCGCTTTTTGGTCATTAAACATGTTTTCGGCCAGAGCCTTGGCGGTTTCGGTTTTGCCTACGCCGGTTGGCTCCAAAAAAAGAAATGATCCGATTGGCTTATCGGTTTCAGCAATGCCGGCCCGGGAGCGCCGGACGGCGTTGGCAATTGACTTCAAAGCTTTGTCTTGGCCGACCACTCTTTTGTTCAATTCATCTTCTAGGTGGGCTAATTTTTCGATTTCACTGCCTAACATTTTAGTCACCGGAATCCTGGTCCAGCGAGAAACTACGGCGGCAATATCCTCTTCGTTGATTTCTTCTTTCAATATTTTTTTATTTTTTTGGACCGTCGCCAGTTTTTTGGCGGTTTCTTTAACGGCTTTTTCTAGTTCCGGAATTCTGCCGTATTTTATTTCCGCCACTTTTTCCAGTTCGCTTTTTCTTTCCAGCTTCTCGGACTCGATCTTCAGTTGATCGATTTGGTTTTTGTAATCCTGGATTTTTTTGATCAAATCTTTTTCATTGCGCCACTGGATTTCTATTTGATTGCAAAAACCAAATCG
>Ga0209542_10001827_pt1 | contig 49229 bp, 47 predicted proteins | sample RifCSPhighO2_01_FD_184028 | JGI IMG/M metagenome (GOLD analysis project Ga0209542, IMG submission 184028) | Soil microbial communities from Rifle, Colorado - Rifle CSP2_plank highO2_0.1 (SPAdes) (version 2) | ecosystem: Environmental > Terrestrial > Deep subsurface > Rock core/Sediment ...
CGGCGTTATCTGTTGGAAGATTGACCGCCTTTCGCGCAATCCGGTGGATAGCGGACGTATCAGCTGGCTTTTGCAACGCGGCGTTATTCAGCAAATACAAACGCATGACCGCACATATCTGCCGCAAGATAACGTGCTTATCATGTCCGTCGAGTTTGGAATGGCGAATGAGTATATCCGTCAGTTGAGCGTAAACGTCGCGCGAGGGTTGCGGCAGAAAGCGCGGAACGGACATTATCCAAGCGTCCCACCCATCGGCTATCTCAATGACCCGCGCACGAAAACGATCGTTGTTGATAGGAAGAAATCAAAAATTGTTCGCTCCGCTTTTGAGCTATACGCTCAAAACGGCTCTAGGTTGGAAGATATTGCTCATTTTCTTTTCGAGAATGGAATCAAGACAAACCCAACGCGGCGGTGGCAGAGCGAAGGTGGACACTCACTCAACAAGAGCAAGGTGAGCACGTTGCTTTCCAACACGTTCTACTACGGCCACTTCCGCTACGCAGGAGAAATGTACGAGGGCAAGCACACGCCTATAATCGCCAAAGAGCTTTTTGACAAAGTGCAAAAAGTCTTGGCTCTGCGCGGCAGAACGCAGAAGTTAAAGAAAAGTCCGCAAGCACTTTGTGGATTGTTGAAATGTGGCGAGTGCGGCTGCTCCATTACTGCCGAAAAGCAAACGAAGAAAAGCGGCAGGTCGTATGTGTACTATCGGTGTACGAAGAAACGCGGTCCGTGCGCGGGAGAATACATCCGCGAAGAAACGCTCGATATGCAACTCTCCGCGTTGCTCTCGCGTTTCCACTTGCCGCGCCATTGGGCGGAAGAATTAGATCGTATGGCTACGAAAGACGCGGCTGACGCCTCGCAAAGCACGGCGGCGTCCGTTCAAGCAATGCGGGCAAAGATTGCCGACATGGACGGCAAAATTGCCCGCCTCACCGACCTCTTTGTCGAACAGGATATTGAGCGCGAAGAATACCTATCGCGCAAGCGTGCGTTGATGTCCGACAAGAAGTCGGTGCAGGAGCGAATCCTCCTGCTTGAACGCAACACCGCCGTCTGGCTCGAACCCATGCGAAAATGGCTAAAGGACGCTTCGTTATTGGACGAAGCGGCACAATCTAAAGACCTCCCCTCCAAAAAATCCTCCCTCCAAAAAATCTTCGGCTCGAACCTCACTCTCCACACGCGCGAAGCGCGCGGCGTGCCCGCAAATCATTGGTTTTCCGTCGCTACCGCGAAGGAAAACCAATCCGAAACCGACCTTGTCTCTTGTCTTGTGGGTGCGGGGAGACTCGAACTCCCAAAGAGCACCTGTATGTAGCAATGATATGATGCCGATATGGGGATCAATAAATGGGTGCAGGATCAGATAGCTGCTCGCAACGCGCGTCTTGCAAATCCCACGCTCCGAGCGAGTATAGATAATTCCCGAGACAAAGCCGTAAATGCCTGGAAAAAAGCAGGAAGTCAAACGCTGGATTCGACTACGCAAGCAATTTGGAATACAACCGCGAGACCGTTTACCGGGAAAAAGACTATTGAAGACGCAGTCACAGGCAAGAAAAGCACAAAACCAGACCCGGTGGGGCATATGCATCAAGGAGCCGTAGACTCAACAATCGCTGTTGGAAAAGTCGTAGGGCGAATCCTTGTTGCGTCTGGCCGGACGGCATGGTGGGGAATCCGCCACACAATCGCAAAATAATATGACTAATCAAGATGACTTGAGCGATATTGATCCGAAGATAGTTGAATCGGTGCTCGCCAACGCCGATGCGTATGTAGAGGTACAGCGGCGCATCGAACTTATTCTGAAAAAAGCAGACAATGAAGTCGAAAAGACAGAGCGCATCATTGGTAGGGAAGAGGGCGCTGGCGACGAAGCAGTACAGAACTATCAGAATGCTTTGCAGCAGATAGATGCGCACGTGCGCGCGGCTCTTGGTGAGCTCGAATCCGAGTTTCAGCAACGGTATCCCGCAACGGAGTGAGTTATGGATGAAAGTCCTCGCGGCATAAGTAAGAAAAGACAGGCGGTTCTCGACGAAGCTGTTTCAAGATATCTCGAAGGCACAAGAACCACCTGGGAAGACTTAAGAGGTAAGAGTGTACTCGATATTGCTGTAGACGACGGGGCGTTCGCGGATGCAGCCCGACAACAAGGGATTGACGTTGTATCGATGGATATTCGTCGCAGGGAGTGGAATCGCTTTCATAGACACGCCGGTGAGAAACAGCCTTTCGTGCAAGCCGACGCAGCAACCCTTCCTTTTGCGGAGGCGACTTTTGATGTAGTCATTTCCCACGCGGGACCTTTTGATGGGCGTAGCGACGATGTTTTCCGTGAAGCGTATCGGGTCTTGAAACCGGGTGGCGAACTGAGAGTAGGACGGGTCCCGATCAATCCCGAAGGACCAATACCGGATCTCCCAGAAGATTTAGACGAGCGAATGGCAGCTGTCAGACAGCATTCACAAAAATACGTCGTGGAACTTAGTAAGAAAATGGGATTCTCCGACGTTGAGTACACAGAACATCCGGCCGATGCGAACGGCATGATCTATTGCAGCTTTGTTTTTAGGAAATGAAGATTTCGACTTTGCATTGTGGGTGCATGGCGAAATCCGGTGGGACGGTAAAGATCCGGCGACGCTGGTAGTTACAACGGAGCTCAAACGGATGTAATCTTCTTGGGGATAAATAGGTATACGCTATGTGCTTCAGCATCTATAATAAGATAGTGAAAAGGGGACCGAAACCAAAGGGCAATGTGAAGATAAGGTGGTCGCCGCATTTCGCGTACGCAGTCGGCCTCCTAACAGCAGACGGATGTTTATCGAAGGATGGTCGGCATATTGATCTTACCTCTGTCGATAAAGCGCAATTGATTTTATTCAAGAAATGTCTTGGTATCAAAACGAAGATAAGCAAAAAGTATTCAGGGATTGGAAACATGGCATATTGCGTTCAATTCAGCGATGTCCTCTTTTATCGCTTCTTGGTGGGCATCGGACTGTCTCCTGCAAAGTCAAAGACTATAATGGCAGTAGCTGTACCGGATCAATATTTTGCTGATTTTTTAAGGGGTTATTTTGACGGTGATGGATGTAGCTATTCTTTTTATGATTCGGTTTATAAGAAAAGTTATCGTTTTTACATCTCTTTCACCTCTGCAAGCCCCAAGTTTATTGACTGGCTCAGAGACCGATTAAACAAGTTGGTAGAGGTACACGGCCACATAGATCAGAGTAAAAAACCCTTTTATGTGCAGCTTAAATATGCGAAGAAAGAGGCCGTGCAAATCTGCAAGTATATGTACTACAACGACGCCGTACCGCGCCTGGTAAGGAAGCATTTGAAAATACAGCGATCTATGAGCATAATCAGCGGACGCCGCGGTGGTGAAATTGGCAAACACGCTAGCTTCAGAAGCTAGTCCTCGCAAGGGGTTGGGAGTTCAAGTCTCCCCCGCGGCAAAAACGGCACTTGCGGGTTCTTTGGAGCGGCGTAGTATAAAGGCGGTCGGTGGTATTTCTATCAACACTAAAGACGCTATTTGTATGGGAGAGGAAAAGCAGGTCGGTACCGTTACACACTGGTATGACAAGCTCGGCGTTGCGGTCGTGAAGCTCTCGGGCAAGCTCTCAAAGGGAGACAGTATCAAAGTCAAGAGAGGCGATGAGGAATTTGAGGATACCGTCGCCTCCCTTCAGATTGATCGCACCGATGTCGCTTCTGCCAAGAAGGGAGATGACGCAGCGATCAAGCTCTCGCAACGCGCAAAAGAGGGTTCAGCTGTCTTTCTGGCTGACTAATCGTATTGGAAGGAGCGGGATGCTATGCAGGTACGTCCCGTCAAGACGCGAATTTTTAAACAAGGCGATGATCTGATTGCGTTTGTTGAGAAATATATTCCGAAACTGGAAAACGGCTCGATCCTTGCGGTAACGTCAAAGGTAGTCGCGCTTGCAGAGGGGAGAGTCGCAAGCGTCAAAGATAAAGAAAAAGTTATTCGAAGGGAAAGCACGTGGGCGAAGAAGACAAAACACGTGTGGCTCACGGAGAAAGCAGGGATGATATTGGCGAATGCGGGAGTCGATGAATCGAACGCAGACGGAAAACTCATTCTATTGCCGAGAGATTCTTTCAAAGTCTCTCAAAGAATACGTTCTAGTATTTTGCAAAATACTAGAATAACAAAATTGGGGGTTATCATTACCGACAGTCGTGTATTACCGCTTCGAGCGGGGGTCGTGGGCGTGGCACTTGGCTACGCAGGATTCAAGGGTTTACGGGATTATCGTGGCAAAAGAGATATCTTTGGGCGCATACTCAAATTCACGCAGACCAATATCGCTGATTCCCTTGCGACGGCCGCAGTGCTGGCAATGGGTGAAGGAAGCGAGCGCCAGCCACTTTGCATAATCGAAGGCGCACCAGTCGAATTCACCAAGCGCGTCAACAAAAAAGAACTACTCATTTCACCCAAAGACGATATGTATGCGCCTCTATTCAAGCGCAAGCGCTAGGCGGCTTTGTCTTTCTTTTTGTCGCCGCCTGAGTCTACTTCGTAGTTAGTATTTTGTGCCTCAAAGAAATTGACCAGCTCGAAGACGTCGGTCGCGGTAGACATCCATTTGGCGGGATTGGTCGCGTTGTAGTGCTTTTCGAGGCCTAGCTCGACGAGACGTCTATCAGCAACATATTGGACATATTGATTCACGTAATCGGCGTTGAGGCCTAAGATTCCGCGCGGGAAGAGGTCTTTGTTGAAAGTCGTCTCCAGGTCCACGCCCTCGATGACTATCTTGCGGATCTCGTCGGCGAACTCAGGCGTGATCATGTCGGGATTCTCTTCGAGGATGCCGTGAATGAGATTGATGCCAAATTTGAGGTGGAGCGATTCATCGCGCAAGACCCAATTCACAAGCGAGCCGACATTACGCAGCTGGTTCCTTTGGCGGAAGCTGAGCGCGACCATAAAGCCCGAATAGAACCACACGCCCTCCATGACGATATTTGTCGCGACGAGATTGCGGATGAAATCGCGCTTGCCTTCGATCGTCGAGACGTCGAGCTCATCTTCAGTCATGCGGATCATGTATTTATTGATGAACGCTTCCTTGTCTTTCATCGAGGGCACCTGCTCGTGCAATTTGAAGACTTTCTCGCGGTCAAGAGGGAAGGTCTGCAATACGTATTCGAACGCGACACAGTGGTTCGCTTCCTCCCACATTTGTTTGGCGAGGTAGAGATGGCATTCAGCCGATTTGAGGTGTGGGTAGACGCCGAGCGCGAGTGAGCGGTTCACGACGAGTTCGGCAGGATTGAAAAAGGCGACAAGGAATTCAACGGCGTGCCGCTCGTCTTCCGTCATCTTCGCCCAATCATCGAGATCTTCTTTGAGCGCGATCTCGTGCGGGAACCAGGTATTGCGCACCGCTTGGTTATACAGCTCGATAGCCCACGGGTATTGTGAGGGGTGCAAATTATAGTCTTCTGGTGAAGCTTTGCCGACGAGCATATATTATGAGAGCCAACTATACAGCTATTGGCATGCAATACAAACGTTGGGCGAATCAGCAGGGTCCTCGGGGCCGGAAATCTCTTTTTTCTGCTTGAACGCGGTGCCGACCGTTGGCGCAGGAGCCTCACTCACGGGCTGCTCAATCTCTTGGATTGCAGCCACTGTCTTTTGAGGCATGGAAACCGCGACAACTTCAGCTTCGGCTTTGACGGGCGACGGCATATCTACAGATACAGGAGAGGCGACGGCATTGGCTGGCACGCCGGCGGCGGCCATTTTGATGGCCCCAAAGCCTCGTTTGCCGGTCATTTCTGCCTTATTGACGGTCGTGGTGGACTGCTCGGCCGTGTGACGCGGCTTCATGTGCAGGTAGTAGGTGGTCTTGAGGCCCTTGCGCCATGCGGTCATGTAGACGTTCTTCATGTCGTCCATATCGCGGCTTTCGAGGTACATGTTGCGCGAGAGCGCCTGGTCTACCCATTTCTGCGCGCGTGCGGCCACTTCGATGTAGGCGTATGCATTGGTCGTGAATGCGGTCTTGTAGATCTCTTTGAGGTATGCGGGGAGATTCTCAACTTTCGAAATATCGCCCTGGTCTTCGATGATCTGTTCCTTCACTTCATCCCAGACTCCCATGTTCTTCAAGTCCTTCACGAGGTTGTGGTTGAGATCGAGGTATTTACCGGAAATTTTGTTGCGCGAGAATACTTGCGCAAAGCGTGGGTCAATACCGGGAGTTGTGCCCGCGACGAGCCCAATGTTGGCGTTGGGTGCTACCGCCATGAGTGTGGCGTTGCGCATGCCTTGCTTTACCTTTGCACGCAGCTTGTCCCAATCAAGGCGTTTCTGCTTGGTGATCTTGGGGAGGTCGATCGTTGTGCCGCGATCTTTCTCCACTGCTTCAATAGTGTCGAGCGGCACCATTCCTTTGGACCATCCGGAGCCCTGGAAATTGTTGTACGAGCCGCGCTCACGGGCTAGCTCAGTGCTCTCATCGATCGCCATGTAGCTAACGAATTCGAATACGCGATCCGCAAAATCCCACGCGTGCGGGCTCTCATATGACATCGAGAGTTGCTCGAGCGCATCGGCAAATCCCATAACGCCAAGACCGATCGCGCGGTTCTCATGATCGGAGCGAGTGGCCTCTGCGATAGGGAGGACGTTGATATCAATGAGATTGTCGAGCTGGCGTACCGCGAGTCGCACGCTTACCTCGAGTTCTTTCCAATTGATCTGCTTGTGCTCGATGTGTGCCGCGAGGTTAAGCGATGCGAGGTTGCACACGGCGATGTTGTCTTTGTCTTGCGGAAGGCAGATCTCGGTACAGAGATTCGACATATGGATGGTGCCGGTGTTGTTGTTGAGCGCGCGCAGGTTGATGGGATCTTTCCATGTGAGCCACGGGTGCGAGGTGGATTGGAGCGAGGTCAGGATGTGGGACCACTGCTCGGTCGCCGGAACCCGCTTCACCAGCCTCATCTTCCCGGCTTTCGCCATCTCCACGTATTCGCCGTAGCGCTTGCTGAATGCTTGGCCATACAGCTCGTTCAAATCGGGAGCTTCCTTGGGATCGAACATGTACCAATCCTCGCCCTTCTCCACGCGGCGCATGAACTCGTCGGAGATAAAGACCGCGGTGTTGGCAGTGCGCATGCGTAAATAGTCGTCGCCGGCGTTGTGCTTCCAGTCGATGAATTCTGGGAAATCGTAGTGCCAATTTTCCATGTAGAAACAGAGCGCGCCGAGCTTTTTGCCGCCGCGCTGCACGGCGCGGATGGCGGTGTCCATTATTTTTGCAAACGGTGTCGGGCCACTTGAGACGGTGTTGGAACTCTTCAGCGGCGAGCCAGCTGCGCGGAGCTTTGTTATCGAGACGCCGATGCCACCTGAGGCTTTGGAAATTTTCATCACATCAGCAACGGACTTCGCGATGTGATCCATGTCGTCGTGCACTTCCAAGAGAAAGCAATTTGAAAGCGCAGGGCGAGAAGTGCCCGCGCCGATGTTCGTCGAGCCGCCGGCGATGTAGAGGTGGCGCGACATGCGATCATAAAATTTCATCGCAGCCTCGGTCGGGTTCTTTTCGTTGTACGAGAGGCCCATCGCAATACGCATGAAAAAGTATTGCGGCGATTCGATGCGCTTCTGATTTTCATCGCGCATCGAGTAGCGATCCAGTAGGGACGAGAGGCCCGCGTAGGTGAATATCTCATCACGCTCGATCTTTAAGGTAGAGGCAAGCTTCTCGAGATCGAAGAGCTTCTCCATCTTTTCGTCCAAAAGTCCTGTGGCGACCTGCTGTTTGATGTGCTCTGGGAACTGCGCGCGATGTTTTACCTCCAATTCCGAGGCATCGTGATTGTATTCTCCTACAACACGGCGATACACGGTCTTCAAAAGCAATCGCACCGCGACTTTGTCGTACTCGATATCTTCTTTGATGTTTTGGACCGCGGCGTTGATGGTCGCCGAGTCCATTTCTTCGGTTGTGATGCCGTCGTAGAGCGTGAGCTTCGTTTCGGTCGCGATCTGCGTCGTCATCCCGATCGGATCCAGGAGTCCTTCACATGCGCGCTCGATCGAGCGGTTGATCTTATCGGCGTTGAAGGCTTCTTTTTGCCCATCGCGTTTTGTGATTGTGAGTGTCATACCCAGTCAGTAGAATGTGCCTTTGCGGCAGACGCCTGCCGGCTGCCGCGGCTGCTAAGGGAAGCTTTGCTTTGTGCACTTTGGAATAGTTCGTTGTTTGTTTTCATACGTTGTTTGAGCCGAAGGCATATTTCACTGCTGGGTCATAAGAGAGGTTTCCTGAGGCGGCCTATCAGTATCGCATATTGGTATTCTCCGACAACGAATTTTTTACTGGGGATAACGCGGTTTCTGAAGGACTTTGGAGAGCATTCATGGTGGGACGCATTTTTGGGCTATAGTACGTGGCATGATAGGAGTCTTCGATTCAGGCTTTGGTGGTCTCCACGTACTCAAAAGTGTTACGACACGCCTTCCGCAATATGGCTATATATACCTTGGCGACAGTGCTCGTGCGCCCTATGGCCCCCGTCCATTCGATGAAGTGCATGCGTTCACCAAACAAGGGGTGGATTTTCTTTTTGAGCACGGCGCGCAGCTGGTAGTGCTCGCATGCAACACCGCATCGAGTGAAGCACTAAGAAAAATCCAGACACAATATGGTGAGGCAAAAAAGGTACTCGGCGTACTCATTCCTTTCGCGGAAGCAACGGCCAGGGCCACAAAAACAAAACGGGTGGGTGTGATCGCGACCGAGGGCACGGTACGCTCCGGCTCCTTTCCGCGAGAAATTACCAAGGTGGACCCCGAAATCGAGGTAGTTCAGCAAGCCTGCCCGCTTCTCGTGCCTTTAGTAGAAGCAGGTGAACAAGATTCGGCACAGGCAGAGAGGCTTCTAGAGGAATATTTGCGACCGCTTCTTGCGCAAAAGATAGACACGCTTGTCTTGGGATGCACGCATTACGGGCTCTTAGAAAGAAAGATACAAGAAGTCGTCGGACCAAAGATCGAGATTATTACCGAACGGGACGTCGTTGCGAGCAGTCTCAAAGACTACCTTGCGCGGCATCCGGATATCGAATCAAAAATTACCAAGGAACCGTCAGTAAGATTCTTTTCAACGGGTGACATTGAGCGGTTCGAAAAGCTGGGCAGTATTTTTTTCGAGAGCCCTATTCGCGCAGAGCACGTGGATTTACTATAGTGGCGATATGGACTGCACGAACCTATTCAAGGATAAGCGCATCACGGTCATGGGCGTGGGACTGCTCGGCCGTGGCGTAGGGGATGCGAGGTTCCTTGCTACATGCGGCGCAGAGGTTCTTGTTACTGATAAAAAAACTGAAACGGAGCTCCGGGAAGCAGTGACTGCTCTGAAAGAATACCCAAACATCACATTTCATCTCGGTGGGCATGACCTGAAAGACTTTACGAGTTGCGACATGGTCATCAAAGCGGCGAGCGTACCGCTCAATTCACCTGAAATCGCTGCCGCGCGTGCGGCTGGTGTAGAAGTGGTGATGTCCACGGCACTTTTTGCAAAATATGCGAGCGAGGCAGGAGCAAAAATCGTCGGCGTCACTGGCACGCGCGGCAAGACGACCGTTGCGCACATGATTTCCCACGTCCTAAAAAAGGCCAAAAAGCCGGCGTTTTTGGGCGGCAATATCCGCGGCCTCTCGACTCTTGCGATGCTCCCCAATGTGCATTCAGGAGACGTCGCAATCCTCGAGCTTGATTCCTGGCAACTACAAGGGTTTGGGGATCTAAAAATGAGCCCGCACATTGCGGTCTTTACTAATCTCATGCCCGATCATCAGAACTACTATAAAGACATGGAGGAATATTTCTCCGACAAGGCGAATATTTTCCGATATCAGCAACCGACAGACGTTCTTATCGCGGGAGCATCCGTCGCGGAGCGCATTCGTGCTACACAGCCACCACTCGACCCGATCGTCCCGGAATTAATCTCCTCTAAGTGGAAATTACAAGTAATAGGAGAACATAATCGCGAGAACGCATCGTTCGCCGCCGCGGCACTCGCCGCACTTGGTTTAGAAGAGCAAGAAATTCGTGCGGGCCTCGAATCATTTGAGCCAGTCGAAGGCCGACTACAATTCGTGCGAGAAATTAACGGAATCAGGATCTACAATGACAACAACGCAACAACTCCTGAAGCGACTATCGCGGCGCTGCGCGCAGTAGGCAAAAACACGACGCTCATTGTGGGAGGCTCTGAAAAAGGATTGGCACTTGAGGGTCTTGTTGAAGAAATAAAGGAAAAAGCCTCGCACGTTATTCTGCTTGTGCAGGGAAACTACAAAGGCTCAGAGCGGCTTGCAGACATTTTGAAAAAAGAAAATGTTGCGTTTGAAGAAGCGGGTAATTTGGAAACCGCTATTGAATCAGCGCTATCGCACACGCAAAAAGGCGCGATACTTTTTTCTCCCGCATTCGCCTCATTCGGAATGTTCAAGAACGAGTACGAACGCAATGACCAATTCTTGAGGCTCGTGCACGGATTTCAATAGGGGCGATACCTACGAGAGCCGGAGTACGAGCGCTTGGAGGCCCTTGTGCATCGTCTTACTCGTTTCCGGATCGTTCTGGAGGTCACGGATGGTTTCGGCGAGCCGCTCATCAACGCCGTTGGTGTTGTCGAAGAGGTATGACGGGAATTCTTCGAAGCGCTCGAAGTATTCTACGAAAACGTTCTTGCGGATCTTCGCGTTCACGCTTGTCGCAGCCGCTTTCAGTTCTTCAAAATCGAATCTCGGCTTCTTCTCGGTCTTCTGCATACTTCCATTGTAGCCCGTTTCGAGTTGTACCGATAGGAGATGTATACTGCGATTATGAAGATGCCTCAAAATATTTACATGGTCGGCATCGGAGGCATTGGGATGTCGGCGCTTGCGCAGTATTTGAAGCACACAGGGCACTCGGTGCATGGCTCGGATAGAGATGAATCGCCCGTCGTCACCATGCTCGTGCAAAAGGGGATTGCGGTCAGTGTCGGCCACGGAAGCATACCTGATGATACCGAACTCCTCATTTATTCCGATGCCGTGCCGGAGATTAATGAAGAGCGGGTGCGTGCGAAAGAAATGGGGATCCCACAGACGTCGTATTTCGAAGCGCTCGGAGTGATTTCTGCCGACGCCCGCACCATCGCTGTAGCAGGTACGCATGGCAAGACGACGACGACGGGCATGCTTGCGCTTATACTCGCACAGACCAGAAAAGAGCCCACGGCTATCATCGGCTCGATCGTCCGCGATTTCGGCTCCAATTTTCTACCAGGCCGCCCCGATCTCTTTGTGGTCGAAGCATGCGAGTATCGGGACCATGTGCTGAAGCTCTCCCCGGAGATCCTCGTCATCACCAATCTTGAGCTCGATCACACGGACTACTTTCCTGATCTTGCGGCGTTGCAAAACACCTTTCGCGCAGCAGCGGAAAAAGTATCTTCTCACGGCTTTATCATTACCAACCCCAATGACCCGAATATTGCGCCCATTCTTGAAAACGTATTTGCAAAGATCGTAGACTACACGCACCTCGATGTGCCCTCACTTTCGCAAATAGGGGAATTCAACCGTATGAACGCGCGCGCGGCCAAAGCCGCGGCACTCACTGCATTTCCAGATATCGCGGGCGCCGATGCCGACCAAGCGCTTACTGGCTTCCAAGGCTCGTGGCGCCGCGGCTTTGGCCAAGGTGAGACGCCCACGGGCGCAGTGGTTTTCGATGATTACGCGCACCACCCGACCGCAATCGCCAAAACCATCGATGCGGCGCGCGAAAAATATCCCGACAAGAAAATAGTCGTGGCTTTCCATCCGCACCTCTATAGCCGTACCAAGTCGCTCCTGCTTGAATTCGCCGCGGCGCTCACAAAGGCCGATATTGCCTACGTCGCCCCAATCTACGCGGCGCGCGAAACGCCCGATCCATCCGTCTCGCATCACATCCTTGCGAACGCTGCACAAAACATGGGAGGCACTGTGGATGCGCTCGACTCGTTCGACATCATCCGCAACCGGCTTCTCGAAGAAGGTGATAATACCCTCATCATCACCATGGGCGCGGGCGATATTTACAAAGTTGCCGAACAGATAGCGGACTAAAGATATTGGTGGTAGCGTCTCGGCATGGCAGCCGGGAAGCTCTCTATAGTAGCGACTCCCATAGGTAATTTGGGGGATATTACCTTTCGGGGGCTATGGAACCTCAAAGAGTGTACGGTCGTCTATGCAGAAGATACGAGAGTCATTTTGAAGCTTCTCAATCACTACGGACTCCGCAAGTCGGTATTCCGCCTCGATGCGGCGACGGAAGGGAAAAAAGGGAACGAGGTCATAGAACGGCTCGAAAAAGGAGAGCACGTCGTGTATGTGACGGATGCGGGTACGCCCGGAATCTCCGACCCTGGTGCGCGACTCGTCGCCGCTGTCCGCGAAGCACTCCCGGAGGCAAAGATAGAGGCCATACCCGGACCTTCGGCTCTCACCGCCGCGCTATCGATTGCAGGGCTCCAATCCGATGAGTTCTTGTTCTTGGGCTTCTTGCCGCACAAAAAAGGCCGGCAAACGGCCATTAAGAAGATCGCAGCATCAGAATACCCTGTCGTTCTTTACGAATCCCCGCACCGGATCCTCAAATTACTAAAAGAATTAGACGCCGCGGCGCCAAAATCGCGCGTAACGATCGCGCGAGAACTCACCAAGATTCATGAAGAGGTCCTCGTCGGGTCGCCGGCGGAGCTTTCGCGCCAGCTGCAGGCAAAAAAGGCTGTCCGCGGGGAATTTGTTGTTATCCTCTCTAGAAGCTAGGCAAGAGAGGTGTATACTATATGCATGACCATCGACGCACTTCTCATGGCAGCCGGCGCATTCGTTGCGGTGTTGCCGTACCTAGGATTTCCAAATAGTTGGGACACTGTTTTCTTTTTCATTGCAGGACTTTTCATCATCGGTCTTGGTATCGTCGTGCGCCGCAGGATTGGGCGCACACAGAAGAATCATGTCAGCGATGAGCAGCTTGGTGAGATCTCGCGTCATGAAAATCAACTGGCAGAGTAGCGTCTTGATTTTTGGTATAGGATTCTTGCTTGCACTCGGAGCGGCTGAGGCAGCCGCGACGATCACGCCCAAAATATCGTACGTGCGCGGCCTGCCTTTTTCTACAAGCACACCAGAAGCGCCACAGAAGCCCATTGTGACGCACCTGCCCACCCCGGAGCCGCTCAAGGCGATCTACATGTCGCAGTGCGTTGTCGGCACCGAATCATTCCGTGATTCGCTCGTGAAATTCGTCGAAGACACGGAGCTCAATGCCATCGTCATCGACATCAAGGATTTTTCTGGCGGTATCGCGTTTCCTACTGAGAACCCGATCCTGAAGCCGTTCGTTTCCGCTGATTGCGGTGCGCGGGACATGAGAGATTTCGTCGCCTCACTGCACGAAATGGGCATCTATGCGATCGCGCGCATCACCGTGTTCCAGGACCCCATGTATGCCAAAGCGCATCCTGAGCTTGCCGTGCAGAAGGTCGGCGGAGGAGTGTGGAAAAATTATGGCGGGCTAGCCTTTATCGACGTCGGAGCGAAGCCTTTTTGGGATTACATTGTCGAACTCTCGAAAGAATCGTACGAGCTGGGATTCGATGAGCTCAATTACGACTACATTCGCTACCCCTCCGACGGGCCGATGAGGCAGGCCGTCTACTCGCTAAGCGCGGGGAAGTCGAAGGAGGTGGCGCTCGAAGAATTCTTCCGCTACCTGCACGAAAAGTTGGAACCGATCCGTTCGACGAGCTCAGGACAAGTGGGCGTCGTGACGTCGGCGGATCTCTTCGGATATGTCACCGTGCACACCGACGATCTCGGGATCGGGCAGATACTCGAGCGCGCACTTCCGTATTTTGACTTCCTAGCCCCGATGGTGTATCCGAGCCACTACAATGCGGGCTTTGCGGGGCTGAAAGACGTCAACTCGGATCCGTACAAGATAGTCTACGCGTCCATGCATCAAGCCGTCGCGCGCGTGCTCTCGACGACGACGCTGAACCGCTCGTTCGATGCGATCCCGATAGCATCGACCTCGCCCCAGCTTTACGAAAAGAAAAGCTATCCCGCCTCGGCCATGCGCCCGTGGCTTCAATCGTTCGACTATCCGGTACCGTACACAGCCGCAATGGTTGCGGCCCAGATCAAGGCCAATGAGGATGCTGGGCTCGACTCATATATGTTTTGGGACGCGGCCAATAAGTATCGAAGTCTGCGTGCGGTCCTCAAAAAAGAGTAGGTGGATAGACACAGTGAATTTTCATGTTGAATGTGCTATCCTCTGCGCGGCCCGTGTTCTGTTTGGGCCCAATACTGCGAGTATGCGTAGCGTGGGGCTGTTGCGTAGAGTAGGACAGGAGTTGAGGCAACCCGCAACACAATTGAGGAATGGACTATGAAGAACCATAGGGGGTCTCTTGCCAACATCGGAGCAGCTCTCAATGAAATGCGTCCCAAGCTAGTACGTTTTGCAATGCGTCTTGGAGCATCACACGAAGATGCTGAAGACGCGGTGCAGGACACCATGCTTGCCGTTCTCAAGAACTCGGACGCGTTCGACGGCGAGAGCACGTTCGACACGTGGGTGATGGGTATTCTCAAGCTTCAAACCATCACCACGTATCGGAAGAACTCCAAGTATGTTGGTGGGGAGGAGTACGATGCTGCGATTGGGCGGTGCCTGGTTGGTCCTGCTCAAGAAGTGCACGTCGAGCTATTTGAATTGCTCGACCGAGTGGATGCGTTGACGCCAGAGAAGCGTCATGCGCTACTCGCCCACAGCCTGGGGTTCACTCACACTGAAGTTGCAAATCAGTGCGGCGTTCCCGTAGCGACGGTAAAAACGCGGGTGCACTATGCCCGCGCTGATATCGAAGACAGGCTGCAGGTAGCGTAAGCACGCAGTTATCGGTCTCATCATTTGGTGCCGTCGGGACTAAGGCAACCCCGACGGCATCATTTTTTTGATATACTTTCCGTATGAATCCTGGCCACCAGGACGATGAACGCCGCATCACGTATTTTGCGGCAACGCACACGCGCGGGAAGCGCGAGATGTTCGGCATACGAGGGATAGACCGCGGGAAGCACATCTATGTCATCGGCAAGACCGGCATGGGCAAATCGACCATGCTCGAGAACATGGCGATACAAGACATCCAAAACGGCGAAGGTATCGCCTTCATCGATCCGCACGGCTCCACCGCTGAAAAACTCCTTGATTTCGTGCCACACGACCGCATCAAAGACGTCGTCTATTTCGCGCCGTTCGATACCGACTACCCGATAGGTTTCAATGTGATGGAAGACGTGGGCTACGACAAGCGCCACTTGGTCGTCTCAGGATTGATGGGAGCGCTGAAGCGTATCTGGGTGGATGCGTGGAGCGCAAGAATGGAATACATCTTGCAAAATACGCTGCTGGCACTCCTCGAGTATCCTGATTCGACGCTTCTCGACGTGAACCGCATGCTCACCAACAAGACCTTCCGCAATGCAGTCATCGAGAAAATAAGCGATCCGATCGTCAAAGGATTTTGGGTGGAGGAATTCGCGCAATTCACCGACACGTATACGCGCGAAGCGACTCCTGCGATCCAGAACAAGATCGGCCAATTCACGGCAAATCCGCTGATCCGCAATATCGTCGGGCAGGGGAGATCCTCTTTTGACCTCCGTGAAATAATGGACAAGAAGAAAATATTCATCGTCAACCTCTCGAAGGGGCGCATGGGCGAGACCAACGCATCACTACTTGGCTCGATGCTCGTCGTCAAGATCTATCTGGCAGCGATGTCGCGCGCGGACGAGCCTGCCGCGCGCATGGCGAAGCTTCCGCGCTGCTATTTGTACGTCGATGAATTTCAATCAATGATGAATGAGGCATTTGCCGATATTCTCTCTGAGTCGCGCAAATACAAGCTCGCGCTCACACTTGCCAACCAGTATATCGAGCAGATGGAAGAGGAGGTGCGTGACGCCGTTTTCGGCAACGTCGGCACGCTCATCATATTTCGCGTGGGGCCATTTGACGCAGAAGTTTTGGAGACCGTTTTTGAGCCGACATTTACGCCCGAAGATCTGGTAGGACTCGGTATCGGGCAGATATATTTGACGCTCATGATAGACGGCGTGGGATCCAAACCTTTTTCCGCAGAGACCATCCCGCCCATTGATACCCCTCCGATCTCGTATCGCGATGACTGTATACGCAATTCGCGCTCTCTATATGGAAGAGTCCGCGCGGAGATAGAAACAGCGGTCAACCAAAAACAACTCGATTTCCAGCCACCGCCCAAAAAACCAAAAGAGGAGCGCAGCGCATACGGTTCTCGACCACGTCCCAACGAATTTACTCCTCGTCCTCGGCGAGAGCCGATCCAAGGAGAGGGGGTGGCAGTGCGCCCCGCCGCGGCGGGGCCACGTCCATCGCGCGCTCATCCGTCTGTTGCAGCATCTGTACCGCCCCCTGCCGCCCACGAAGAAGGACAGCGCAATGCGCTTCGTGCAGCAATAGCACAAGCGCTTCCGGCTACCACCACGCAAAACGGTGGCAATGACGGTCGTTCCACCCCCGTCCGCTCGCCAGCGGATATCCTTAGGGATCGTAAGGAAGCAAAGCCCTCCCTCGCCTCTCCTTCGCACAAGGCTTCGGATGAGCACGGCAAGGCTATGGAGGGCAAGCAGAATCCACAGCACCACCCAAACCCTCAGCCGCGCCCCGCAATTGCGCGCGATACTGTACAGAATGGGAGCAATGGCGAGGTTTCTCCTGAGATGCTTGAGGGAGTTCTTCGGGGAGAAGATTCGGAGGCGTAAATCCCTCCTCGCGATATTTCTCGTTGTCGCGTTGCCAAATTTTGCAGTAGCACAAATCGTTATCTCTGAATTTCTCTACGATGCGTCTGGCTCTGATTCCGGACAGGAATTCGTCGAACTCTTCAACGCAGGTAACGCATCGGTAGACCTTACGGGTTGGAAGATCAGCGACGGTTCGAACCACACGCTCAATGCGCCGCCGAAGAACGGTGGTACCGGCTCTATCATATTGGCGCCTGGATCTTACGCGCTTATTGTGGATGATGCGGAAGCATTTCTTGCGGCGCACAGAGGTGTACATGGTACGGTCATCGATACTGTTCTCAATTTCAACAACAGCGACGGATCGGTCGGTATCACTGACGCAGACGGCACGATCGTCGAGAGCATTTCGTATACAAAAGATAGTGGGGCAGCCGGCGATGGGAATTCACTCACGCGGCAAAGCGCGACGGATAAAATATTTGTCGTCGCAACACCCTCGCCCGGGGCAGGAATTCTTTCAAGAAGCTCGCCGTCAAGCCCAATTCCTGATCAACCGATCGCAGCAACGAGCACCGACACATCTCTACAGTCAGGCACTGTCTCCCAGACAGTCGGTCCCGAGCCGCAGCTTACGGTGGATGCGGGTGATAACAGGGTTGTGATCGTGGGCTCCGACGTGAAGTTCGAGGGGAAAGCATATACGAGAAAAAAGGAGATCGTTGATAGCGTCGATTTGGTATGGAATTTTGGCGACGGCACGACGCTGCGCGGGCGCAACGTCTCTCATCGCTTTCAGTATCCCGGACGATATGCAGTCGTTGCGGTAGTCCAAAATGCAAGTTTGTCAGCTTCGGACAAGGTCATCATTACTGCCGAGCTGCCGAAGCTTACACTCGAAAGTCTCGGCGATGGATCGATACTCATTCACAACAGTGCAAACCGCGACCTCGACCTGTCGCACTGGATCGTGAGGCAATCGGGAGCCGATTTCGTATTCCCGGATCAATCAATACTGCTTGCCGGAGCTTCTATCAAACTGTCGAACGCCACATTGGGTTTTTGGAGCAGTCCCACGGCAGAACTTCTGTACCCCGATGGATCACCCGCGGCGGAGCCTGAGCCTTCTAACACAGAGACTATTCCAGCCGCTGAATCGAATACCATTGTGCTGCCGCCGATCCAATCGGCAGAAACGCGTCGCGAGACGATGCCCTCGACTGAGGCAGTACCAATTGATATTGATGAGGACGATGTCTCACAAGAAGATGACACATCTTCATCTCCGTCTGCAACCCCATCCGCACAAGCAGCTGCGGCCATTACTGCGATACCCGCCGAGAGTGGAGGTATGGGGTACATGTGGTGGCTCAGTGCCTTCGGTGTAGCGACGCTTGCCGCGGGCTCTTTGGTCGTTGCTCGCAAGTTTGGAAAGAAAGAATGGGACATCGTAGAAGAAAAATAGTGGCACTTCGACGAGCTTCACTATTGGTGTACTGTGTCGGTATAGAGTCTTTTAAAACATGAAGCGCATTCTCATTTTTTCTCTTGCGTACTATCCGAAGTATGTCGGCGGGGCAGAACTCGCGATCAAGGAGATCATCGATCGCATCGATCCGCAGGAGATCGAGTTCCACATGGTGACACTGCGTTTTGACTCGAGTCTTCCCAAGATCGAACAGGTAGGAAATGTACTGGTGCATCGCATTGGTTTTGCGCGAGCGAACTCTTCTATTGAAGATCTAAGTAGCTATCCGCTGCGGCTCAATAAGCATCTCTTCCAATTTCTTGCGGCGTGGAAGGCGCTCTCACTGCACAGAACACATCAATACAATGGGATATGGGCAGTGATGGCGCACTCCAGCGGCATTCCCGCGGTCATCTTTAAGCTTCTGCGCCCCACGGTGCCGTATCTTCTGACGCTGCAGGAGGGCGATCGCCTCGAGAAAATCGAGCGTATGATGGTGCCTTTGTGGCCGCTTTTCACCCGCGCTTTCACCCGCGCTGACGTGATCCAGGCAATATCTACCTTCCTCGGCCGATGGGCGCGTCGGCGCGATTTCAAAGGACATCTTGAAGTAGTGCCCAACGGAGTGGACGTGGCGCGCTTCTCGCACAAGGAAATGCCCGCAGTTATCGATGAGATCAAAGACAAACTTGGTAAGCGGATGGGAGACGTATTCCTCATCACGACTTCGCGGTTGGTGCGCAAAAACGGGATCGATGTCGTGATAGAAGCGCTCGCGCTGCTCCCAGAGCATGTCAAATTCATTGTCGCTGGCATCGGGCCCGACGATCTCTCGCTCAAGCGGCTCGCGCGCGAGCGCGGAGTTGCTGATCGCGTGAGATTTCTCGGCGAGATACAAAGCGCGGACATTCCGAAGTATTTGCAGGCATCCGACATATTTATACGATCCTCGCGCTCAGAGGGAATGGGCAATTCGTTTGTTGAAGCGTTCGCTGCGGGGCTTCCAGTGATCGGGACGCAAGAGGGCGGTATCGCCGATTTTCTTTTTGATGAAAAGCGCAATCCAGACAAACCAGTAACAGGTTGGGCCGTAGACGTGGATTCACCTGAGCAGGTAGCGCACGCAGTGAAGGACATTATGGAGAATCCGGAAAAGGTGCGCGCGGTCGGGCTGCAGGAAAATACGATTGGAGTATCGTGGCGAATGACATGCGCAACAAAGTTTTTTTGCCGCTGCTTAACATGAGGGGATAACTCATTAGCGTAAACATTCGCACGGGTGTTTGCTTGAGGTGGAGAGGAGAATGGAAATGAACAAAAAACCCCTCGAGAACGGCGAAGAATCGATCGCGGTCACGCATGCGAAAGCAGCCGCGTTATTTCTCGATCTGATGCCCATGTGCATCATGTTCAATGCCATGTCGGCGATCGGCAAGGTGTGGCTTGAAGCAGAAGCCAGTACCAAAAGATCGGGTCCACCGATTTGAGACGGGAACGGGGCGCATGCGCGCGCCCCGTTTCGCTTTGCTATAGTGAGTACTCATGAACCCCGTTAGATAATGCGCCTTTGATTTTGGAACGATATATCTATGGCTAAGAAAACGCTAGAAACTGTGCAAGCTCGAGATGTTTTATCTAATGGGGTGAAGCGCACCCTACTTACGACCGGCATCTTTTTCCCCGACGTCGGAGGCCCTGCGACGCATGTACACAGGATCGCGGAGCACTTTGCGAGTTTGGGATGGAGTGTAACCGTCGTTGCGTTCGGCGATCATACAGCGGCCACTGAAGCGTACAGGATCATTCGTGTCAGCCGGAAATGGGGGAAGCTCATATCCTGGCTTCTCTACAGCCTCACAGTTGCTCGAGAATCATTCCGACATGACATCATATATGCCTTTGACCTCACAACTGCCGGCATTCCCTCGGCTTTTTTTGCAAAGCTGTTGCGCAAGCCATTTGTGTTACGCATTGGAGGCGACCCTCTCTGGGAGCGCGTCGTTGAAAAAGGAGAGCGATTCATCTCCCTGCGGGCGTACTACGAGCAAGGATTATTCAAAAAAGATAATCCGATACTGTATCCTTTAGTCCGCTTTGTCGTACGCAGTGCAGACACTACTGTTATCCCATGTGATCTGCTCAAAAATATCTATGTGCGCTATTACGGGGTAGATCAGGAGAAAATTGTCTTGATACAAAATCCGTTCCCGCCAAAATCTCCCTCGTCGCTCGAAAAAGACACATTCACGTTCCTTTTTGCTGGCAGATTTGTTTCCTACAAAAATCTCCTGCGCGTTTTGAAAGTATTCCGAGGTCTGGCACCCAAGTATCCGTATGCACGCCTTGTGCTCATTGGCGAAGGCCCTGATGAGGCGGGGCTCAAAGCGCGAGCAGCAGCTCTCCACGATACGATAGAGATAGTGCCAAAGGTAGATCAGGAAACACTCTTCAAGTGCATCAATGCCGCATCTGTCGCTCTTGCACCCGCACTAACCGAATTCAATCCGAATTTCATCCTCGAAGCTCTAGCACAAGGGAAGCCTGCGCTCATCTCCCGCGACAACGGCCTTTCAGCTCAACTTCCAGACAATATGCAATTCGACCCGATGGACGACCTCTCATTGCAAAACGCAATGGAGCGCATGCTTGATCCTAAACAGTACAAGAAAGCCCTCCAGTTTGCCGCCAGCCTCGATATGAGCCAGACATGGGAGAAGGTGATTGCGCAGCACGTCGAAATAGTCAAAAAATCGAGTTGATAGTATAGTTCCCGATAATGGAAACTTCCTCGCTCGAACATATCTACCAGACGCATCATAAAGATGAAGATCGGCACAGCGGACAAATGTTCCCGAATGAGCGGGGAGCATTTTTGAAGGAGCATGTGGGTACGGGTAAAAAGGTACTTGATATTGGGTGCAGGAATGGCGCGCTTACCAAGTTTTTTGTTGCGGGCAATGACGTGCTTGGCGCGGATATCGACTCGGGCTCGCTCGAGAAAGCGCATGCGGCTCTCGGCATAGAGACGATGCACCTCGATTTGAACGGCGAGTGGCCCCTTCAGGGAGGAGCATTCGATGTCGTTGTTGCAACAGAGATCATCGAGCACTTGTACCTCCCTTCAGAGATCGTGCAGAAGATCGCGTATGTGCTAAAAGACGACGGAAAGCTCGTCGGCTCAGTGCCAAATGCATTTAGCCTCATCAATCGTGTGCGACTGTTGCTTGGGCGGAAACGGTTCACACCGCTCGGGGACCCGACACACATCAATCACTTCAAGCGGTCGGAACTGCGAAATATTCTCGCGCAGCATTTCCACGAATTAGACATCCAGCCGTTCGGCTCCTATGCATGGCTCGACCGTTTTTTCCCTGGGTACTTTTCGTTCATGTTTTTCTTCACCGCCTCGAAACCCCGCCGGTAATTGCACAGCACGCCGATATCGTGGAAAATGTACCTGGCATCTTTTATCTCCTCATATGAACGATAATCTCGAATTTGCAGTTAATCTTGCCCGAGAAGCAGGAGAAATAATGAAGGAGAATTTCTCGCTTGGAATGAAAAAGGAATGGAAAGAAGATAACACACCCCTCACAATCACAGATACCAAAGTAAATGCACTAGTGCTCAATGCAGTTCAAAATACATACCCGGCACACTCTTTTTTAGGAGAAGAAGGAAGTAGATTAGTAAATAGCGAATACGTGTGGGTGTGCGATCCCGTGGATGGCACCGTGCCCTTCTCTCACGGATGGCCCACATTCGTATTCTCTCTTGCTCTCACGAAAAACGGCGAGAGCATGCTCGGCGTTATCTACGATCCGGTCAGTGATCGACTTCTCCACGCCGAGAAAGGCACAGGAGCATTCCTGAACGGGCAAAAGATATCAGTCTCCAAGGATTCAAATTTTAGTAAAATGTCACTCGTTGAGGTCGCTGGAGAGTACCGGCTCCCTTCTATACGTGAGAAGTTAACGGCGGAAGGATGTTACCTCCCTGCTTTCTATTCGTGTGTATATGCCGGCATGTTGGTTGCTACAGGAGAGTTTGCTGCCAACATCTACGAATACGACAAACCGTGGGACGGCGCGGCCGTTAAAATAATTGTCGAAGAAGCTGGCGGGAAAGTTACCGACTTAAAAGGTGAAGAGCAGCGGTACGACAAAGAGATAAATGGATTCATAGCCAGCAATGGCCTCATCCATCAAAAACTGGTCGACGTGATTCGACCTCTGCTGAAATAAAGATTCCAAGGTCTTGGTTTGAAAAAGCCGGGAAAACGGCTAGAATGCGCGGATGCGCGTACTGGTGCTCTCCACGGATTGGAATGCTTTTAATGAAACGAGCGCTGTTGCAAAGCGCTTGCGGATGCAGGCGCGCATGGTGGAGCGCATGGATGTACTCGTGCCACACGGGCCCAATCAGCTCGTGCAGATAACGGGAAACGCGGCGGTACGTGGCTTCGGGCTGGGGAAGGTATTCGGCTCTCTGCGGACCATTGCCGCGGGGTGGCGCATCACTAGGCCGGATATTGTCTCGGCGCAAGACCCGTTTTTGACCGGCCTCGTCGGCTGGCTTATCGCTCGCATACGCGGCTCAAAGCTTCACCTACAGGTGCACACCGACCTCTTCGACCCGTATTTCTCCTCCCGTTCAACGGGCAATCGCCTGAAAGTGCTGCTTGCGCGATTCCTTTTGTCGCAGGCCGATGCAGTGCGCGTCGTGTCGAAGCGTATCGCGGACTCGCTCGTCGCACGCGGCTTCAAAGCGCCAAACGTCTTGCCAGTTTTCGTTGATATTGAGAAAGTCACAAAAACAGAGCCGATCGATGTTCGAGCGCGCTATCCGAATTTCAAGAAAGTCCTACTCGTTGTCGCGCGGCTGGAGAAAGAGAAGAACGTCGCGGCTTCTGTTCGCGCATTTGCGGAGATCGTGAAGTCAGATCCAACGGTCGGACTCGTTATTCTCGGCAGCGGTTCGGAGCGTGTCGCACTCGAGCATCTCGCGAAGGAGCTTGGGGTTGCGGACAGAATTGTCTTCGAAGGAGCGCAGGATCCATTCCTGTTCTACAAAGCGGCAGATGCCCTGCTTGTGACGTCGGAGTACGAAGGGTTCGGCATGGTCATCATCGAAGCTCTTGCCGTGGGATCCCCCGTCGTCGCGTACGATGTCGGCCTCGCGCGCGAAGCGGGGGCCATCATCGCCACACGAGATGACCTGCCTCGTGTCGTGACCGCGGTACTTTCCGAAGGCAAACGTGGCAAGCTCTCCCTTAGCTTCCCGACGGAAGCCGAATATCGTGAGCTCTGGTACGCCGACATCGCCTCAGCGACAGGATTCGAACGACGCACGAGCACCCAGGCAGAAATGGAAGTACGCCCGACGGTGGGCTACGTAGGGCAGGGCTTTATCGGAAAGAATTATGCAGATGAGCTCGAGGGCCGAGGATTCCCGGTCGTGCGCTACGCCTTGGAGGAGCCGTATCGAAACAATAAGGACAAGATACGGGATTGTGACATCGTCTTCATTGCCGTGCCGACGCCGACGACCCCTGAAGGCTTTAGCGACGCGATCGTGCGCGAAGCAGTTTCCTTGGTAGGAGACGGAAAAGTCGCGGTTATCAAATCCACGATGCTTCCGGGTATGACAGAAAAGATCCAGGAGCAGTACTCGAAGAAGATCGTCATGCACTCGCCTGAATTCTTGCGAGAGGCAACCGCAGCCTATGATGCCGCACACCCCGACCGCAACATCATTGGCATCTGCTATGACATACCCGAAGTGCACGCTGCGGCCCAAAAAGTACTCACCGTGTTGCCCCCAGCGCCATTTGAGCTCATTTGCTCCGCGATAGAAGCTGAGATCGTTAAATATGCGAGCAACGACTGGCTCTATATCAAAGTGGTGTACATGAACATGCTCTACGACCTTACCAGCAAACTTGGCGGGAAATACGACGCCGTGCGCGATGCTTTTGCCGCCGATCCGCGTATGGGCCGCTCCCACCTTGATCCAGTACACCAAAGTGGGCATGGCGGGCCTGCAGGGCGCGGCGCGGGAGGACACTGCTTTATCAAAGACTTCGCTGCGTTCCGCTCTATCTACGAGAAAACATTCCCGGAGGATGCTGCAGGCGTTGCCGCGCTCGTAGCAATAGAGCAGAAAAATGTGAAGCTCTTGCGCGACTCGGGCAAAGACCTCGACTTGCTCGAAGGCGTCTATGGAAAATAAGCCACAGCGTCTCCTTATCGTGACACAGGTCGTTGACATACAAGACCCATACCTGAGTTTTTTTCACGGGTGGCTTATTGAATTTGCCAAGCATTTTGAGCACATTGAGGTCGTGTGTTTAAAAGAAGGTACTCATTCACTCCCGAGCAACGTCCACGTTCACTCTCTCGGGAAACCCTCCTACGCTGAAGCTTCGGAGGGCAGGGGAGAAAGAATGTTGTTGAGATTGCGCTACACTGCGAAATTTTTGGTACTCATCTGGAGACTTCGCCACTCGTACGATGCAGTATTCGTGCATATGAATCAAGAGTACGTGTTGCTTGGCGGGTGGCTGTGGAAGATCCTCGGCAAGCGCATGTACCTCTGGCGCAACCACTATGCTGGCGGACCTTTGACCGATGCGGCGGCATGGTTTGCCACAAAAGTATTCTGCACATCGCGCTACTCCTATACCGCGAAGTACAGGCAAACAGTGATCATGCCGCTAGGCATCGATACCCAATCGTTCTCGTCCGACACCTCTTCTCGTATCCCCGGCTCCGTCCTTTTCTTTGCACGTTTTGCTCCGGCGAAAAAGCCGCACCTGCTTATAGAAGCACTTGGACTACTTCAGAAAAGCAATGTCCCGTTCAAGGCCTCGTTCTTTGGCGCAACACTCCCCGCTGATGCTGCGTATCGCGCGCAAGTCTTGCGGCGAGCAGAGGAGCTAGGATTCGGCAATTCAGCCGTCTTTCACGAGGGGGTGCCGCATTCAGCTGCGCCGGGAATATTCAGCAATCACGAGATATATATAAACCTCTCCTCGAGTGGCACGTATGATAAAACCATATTCGAAGCCGCCGCGAGCGGATGTATCGTCCTTGCGTCGAGCCGCGATTATGCTGCGCTTGCCGGCGAGCGCTTCCTTGTCCCGGACGATAACGCGCAAGCGATCAAGGAGAAGTTGCGAGAATTTCTCATGCTTCCTGATGCTGAATGCCGTGCGATCGCTTCCAAAACAAGCGAATTGGTACTCAAAGGACAAAATTTACAAGCGCTCGCTGAGCGTCTCGCAGCTGAGTTATAGCCATGCAAAAAATCATACGATTCGTAATAGCCGGCCTGATCGCGACCATGACAAACCTCTTTGTCACATACGCGCTCACTGACACCTTCGGCATATGGTACCTCTATTCTTCAATTGGCGGTTTTTGTGCCGGCTTTTCAGTGAGCTTTACGCTCCAGAAATTCTGGACGTTCCGGCATACGGCACTCGAGCGCATGCACGTGGAAGCGGCGCAATACTTCTTGGTAGCACTCGGAGGGCTTCTCTTCGACGCAGGAGCGGTCTATACACTCGTTGAATATGCAGGATCCCATTATCTCTTCGCGCAATTCGTGGTCGGCATTTTTATCGCGATTGCGAATTTTATTTTTTATCACATGATATTCCGCGGCGCTCCTCGCCGCCCTTTCAAAACGCTTTGGAGCGAAGAATTGGGGGAGTGGGAGCGGGGGCTCATTATCGCGGGCGGCGTTTCTCTCCTCTTAGTCGCGGTGAAGTTCTTCGGCATCGATTTGCCTTTCCACCAGGACGAATGGAAGACCGCGCGGTTCGTCGTAGATCCGGTGGGCATGGCTGGGCTCTTCCACCATCCACCCTTGACCGAGCTCCTCTACCGAATCGCCGGCTTTCTCCCGCCGGAGCTTTTGCGGCTCATCCCGCTTGCCTTTACCGCTGGCTCATTTGGACTTTTGTACCTTATTGTAGAGCGCCGGGCTGGCTTTAAAGCGGCTCTGCTTACCATAATTGTGCTCGGGACAAGCGCGTACGGGACTATTGCCGCGCTGATGCTCGATCTCGACGGAGCCATATTGCCCTTCTTCATGCTGCTTTCGGTCTACGCCTATGATCGCGCACGGGAGTATTCTGGAGGATTACGAGTTCTTTTCCTCTCGCTTCTCCTCGTTGCGCTCATCCTCGGATTCCTTATCAAGCTCAGTTTCGTTATCGTCGTCGGCGCTCTCATGCTGGATTACCTTTATGAGAGGCGCAGAGACATCACGTGGGGCCTTGTTGCGCGGCTCGGGAGCGCACTCCTCGTTTTCCTCGCAGTCCTGGCGTTCCTCGTCTGGGTAGCCCGGTATGTATATCCGGCATTTAGCGCAGATGCGATGATAGGGCATGCCCTTACCTATGTGCAGGGATTTGACCGTGGATGGGGGCAGATCATCTTTCAAACCGTCAAAGCACTTCTCTATACGGGCCCCATCGCGCTTGCCGCCGTGGTATTCTTTAGCCGCGAAGTATTTGAACGGACCCGCATATTCAACATCTATCTGGGAGCGGGCCTCATTTTTTATTTAATGTTATTCGATTTCTCCATGGGCGCTCTCGACAAATACCTCATGTTCAGCATCGTTCCAGTCTGTGCTATAGCCGCTGTGGCGCTCGCGCCTCATTTGAGAATGTTTTCCCGCTCGCAAGCCGCTTTGCTGCTCGCCAGCGCCACCGCGCTCTTTGCGCTGAACTTCTTGCCGCATGACGTGCTGCCGCTCTACCCGAAGGCGGCATGGGCCAAAGAGGTAGCATCATTGCACTGGAATATCCTCCTCCCGTTCTTCGGCGGCTCCGGCCCGATGGGCTTCTATGTCTCCTTCCTTTTCATTGCGCTGTCGTTCATTGTCGGCGCGGCACTCGCTGCCGCTGCATTGTTTAAAAGAGAATGGCGGCAGTTCTCTGCCACTGCCCTCCTTGCCGTTTCGCTCCTCTATGCTGGTGTCTTTGCGGAAGAATACTTTTTCGGCCGACTAAACGGCAGTGCGCCAGTAGTGTTCCGCGAAGCGCTCACTTATATCGATACCTCCGACATTACTTCCGTCATCACCCACAACGATATCGGCGCCTTCGAGCTCTGGCAGCGGGGTAAGTATGCCAGCCGCTTCTATGCCGCACCGCAATACGAAGAAGCGCATAGAGGGATCTTTGCCGAACATAGCGGCCACTACCTTGTCGTCGGCATTCCGCGCTGGAGTGACGGGAGTTTTTATAGAAAATTTTTCGCCACATGTGACATTGAGTTCGTGACATCTTCGGGGGTCATTGCGGCACATGTATACTACTGTCCCGACAGTGATCCCTTGGCAACTCAATGAACCGTCGGGCAGTTTCAATATTGTTTCAGAATTCACTCTTCTTTCGATTTTAGATTGTAATTCTTGGCTGGATGTGGCATAGTATCGCAACGAGATTTTGCAAACTGCGAAATCCGAATCGGAGGTCTTTGACAATGCGCGACTTAAGGTTGAAACCCCTCGTAGCCTACGGTCTCTTGCATCGACCGGACGAGGTGGCAAAGAATCGCCACTTCATCATCTTCAACTGCATCATGCCCGGCGCGATCGTGCCGATGAAGAATGACATCGCTATCATCTTCAACAGTCTGTATGGCCCGCCGGGCTCGATTCCTCCCGGCTATGTCATGACGCCGAGTTGGGAAGGCAAGCTTCGTTACGAAAGCGAGCAGGTCTATCAACTTGCGAAGGCTCTCGAGCAGACCGAGGGTCTGTCGTGGCTCTACATCCTGCGCACCGGCTTCGTGGCGATGGGCTTTGACGAGATGAAAAAGCACGCGCTGCAGATCATGCCAAAGATGCGGGATGCGCTCGACAGTGTTTGCGGACCAATCGACGCGACTGAAGTCCCTGGTCGCGAACTCTGGCTGCCGAGACTCGATGCGGTGGCCGCGTCTCTGAAATCCGGCGTATTGATGCCGACAGCGTAACCCTGAAGGTGCGCGCCGAGCGCGCCGTTCAATCTGAAGGAGATCGACATGAAAGGCAAGGTCGTTCTGATTCTCTGCGAGGGCAACGACGCCAACCTTTGCAGCATCGCGGCCGACGACTACCCGGGCGGAAAGTCCCCGAAGGTGGGTGATCTCGTGCCGCTTCGTGCTAAGCGGACGTTCCGTGCGACAGTCGGCGAGGGCGCAACGTCCGAGTCCAAGGAACTCGAGGCCACATATCTCGACGGCCTCTATGAAGTGAGGGAGGTTCGTTCGGGCAAGGGCTATGACTTGCATCCGAAGGCGCGGGGAGCCCCGTTCTACACCCTCGACGAGAACATCGAAGGGTACGGCATCACCTTGGCGCGTAAACGCTTGCCGCTCGACGATACGATGAAGCCAATCGAAGCCCGTGTCGACTTCGGCATGTGAGGCAACCGCCCGCGAACTGAAAAGCTCCCGACGAGCTTCGGTTCGTCGGGCGGCTTTCTTTTTGAAATTCAAAGAACAGAGTGGCAAGTTCAAGCTATTTCTAGTATTCTGCACCGAGGAATGCGCAAGTGAGCGTTCGCTGTATGGTTTCGAAAGTGTTGTTTAGCGCATGCTATAACAAGAAATTAACAACATTGTATTCTGCAAAGAAAATCATCTTCTCTGGTTTTGGGAGAACCTTTGACATGCTTAGGTCAAGAAGGAATTTTCGGGTATGCAATCCGAAATATCTTGATAATTGGACATATTCAGCAAGCACTTTCCAGAAAGAGGGATAAGTGCTAGATTGTATCCGCAAAGCAGTTTTTCCATGACAAAAAAACTCGTACTCATAACAGGCGCTGCAGGATTTATCGGGCATCACTTACTCGATTATCTTTTACAGAAAACTGATTGGAACTTTGTCCTCCTTGACCGGCTCGACTTGTCGGGGAATCTCGATCGCGTGCGGGACATCCCTTCGTATGAGGTCGACAAAGGACGCATTCGTTTTGAATGGCACGACCTGAAAGCACCGGTAAACGAATCCTTGGCGAAACGCCTCGGTAACCCCCACTACATTTTGCATCTTGCGGCATCCAGCCACGTCGACCGTTCCATCGAAGACCCGGCATTGTTTGCAATGGACAACGTGGTCGGCACCGTGAACATCATGAATTTCGCGCGCAACTGTTCCAACCTTGAAAAATTCGTCAATTTCTCGACAGACGAGGTCTTCGGACCTGCTCCCGAGGGCCATGCGCACAAGGAAGACGAACCGCATCGGCCATCGAATCCGTATTCCGCATCAAAAAGCGGCCAAGAGGCTTTTGGCTATGCTTTTTTCATTACCTACGGACTTCCGGTTGTCACGACTCACACCATGAACAATTTCGGGATTCGGCAGCATCCTGAAAAACTTCTTCCAAAGACCATACGCTCCGTTCTGAATGGTACGCCGATGCCTATCTTTGCGAAGTTGAATAAAAAAAAGAGACTTGAAGCGGTCGGCAGCCGCTATTGGATCAATTGTTGGAACACCTCTTCCGCGGTCTACTTTCTCTTAAAACATGGCAAACCCGGAGAGAGCTACAACATCATCGGATTCGACGAATTCACGAACTTGGAGATCGCGGAAAGAATTGCCAAGATCATCGGCAAAAAACTCATCCCAAAATTCGTCGACTTCCACGCGGTGCGCCCCGGACACGATCGCCGCTACGCTCTCGACGGCACGAAGCTCAAGAAAATGGGATGGAAACCGGAGATTTCTTTTGACAAGTCCTTGCACGACACCGTGAAATGGTATTTGGATCCAAAAAACCAACACTGGCTGAACGATTAGCCATAGCAATATGAAAGGTCTGATACTTGCAGGCGGAAAAGGCACTCGGCTCCAGCCAGTGACTTACGTGGTCAATAAGCACATGGTGCCAATACTCAACCGGCCGATGATATTGTATCCCCTGGAGACACTGAAACACCTTGGAGCAACGGACATTATGGTCATCTCCGGCGGCGGCCACATCGGCGGTATCGCGGAATTTCTCGGCGATGGTTCCGAATACGGGGTACAGCTCACCTATCGGGTGCAAAAAAGCGCGGGTGGTATCGCGCAGGCGTTGGGACTTGCCAAAGATTTTGTCGGGGTCGACTCGGTCGCGGTGGTTTTGGGGGACAATATTTTCGAGAACGCTAAACTTCCTAAACCTCCTAAGAACGCGGGAAAAGACGAAGCGTTCCTCTATTTTGCTCGTCCCAAAGACCCGAGCCGCTTCGGAGTTCCTGTGCTTAAAGGTAGCAATGGCAGAGTGGTAAAGATAGAGGAGAAACCAAAAAGACCAAAAAGCCCGTACGCAGTCACGGGGCTCTACATCTATCCATCGAATGTATTCAACGTCGTTGCGAATTTAAAACCGTCGGCGCGTGGAGAACTTGAGATCACCGATGTGAACAACTGGTATATCAAAAAAGGTAGATGCGGTCACGCTGTATTCAAGGGTTTTTGGTCCGATGCCGGTACGCGTGAGTCTTTGAAACAGGTCATTGATTGGGCATACAAAGCCTAGCGCTCCGTATGACCGAAACGGGCACAAAGCTCTCCAGTGTTTCTTTTTTCTGCCCTGCGTACCATGACGAAAAGAATCTGCCGGTCCTGATACCGCGCGTGCATGCATTCCTCTCCGAGATCGCAAACGAATTCGAGATCCTCATAATCGAGGATGGAAGTCCCGACAAAACCGGCGAAGTTGCCGATGGTTTTGCTGTGCAATACAAGGAAGTACGTGTCATTCACCACCCGAAAAATCTCGGCTATGGAGCTACCATCCGCGACGGGTTTCTCCATAGCCATTTCGAATACGTCATGTACACCGACGGAGACAATCAATATGATGTGCGCGAATTTGCGGCGGCTCTCCTGCTCCTGCAGGAGGCAGACGTTGTGACCGGATTTGTGCGCGAAAAAGCCGCGAGCGGGCGGCGTAAAGTACAGTCCGTTCTCTTCAACGCATTCGTATGCATTCTTTTTTTATTTCCTATCCGTGACGTCAACTGCTCGATGAAGATCTACAAACGGAAAGTTTTGGACGCCATCACCATCAAGGGGACCAGTGCCTTTATCGATGCTGAGATGCTTATCCGTGCGCGGAGAGCCGGGTTTCGTATCGCGCAGTTTCCGGTAACGCATTTCCACCGACAGGCGGGCCTCGCGAGCGGCTCCAAACTCTCGGTCGTCGTTCCCACGATCATCGATATGCTCAAGTTCAGATTTGGGCTATTATAATCCGGATGATACGGAAGACTGACACTGTCTTGATCACAGGTTGCGGCGGCATGCTCGGCGAGGGTGTGTACAAACGATTTACAGGTAATGCAAACGTGTTTGCGACTGACATTGACCTCAACGAAGCGTGGCTTACCCATCTCGACGTTCGTGACAAGGCGCAGGTGGAACAATACCTCGAAGAGATCCGGCCAGACTACATCGTGCACTTGGCGGCGCTGACCGACATGGAATACTGCGAGACGCATCCCGATGACGCGGAAGCCACCAACGCCGATTCGGTCGCATATTTCGCCCCCTACGTCGAAACGCACGGTACACCGTTTGTATACATCTGCACGGCAGGTATCTTTGACGGAAAAAAAGACGTCTACGACGAAGACGACGAGCCACATCCGCTAAGTGTCTACGGCAAGACGAAATACGGAGGTGAAATCAATGTCAAAAAGTATCCCAAGCATGTTGTTGCGCGCGCAGGTTGGATGATGGGTGGCGGTCCGATAAAAGACAAGAAGTTCATCAACAAAATTATCAAGCAGGTCAGGAGCGGCGCCAAAGAACTTTTTGTCGTCGACGACAAACTAGGGACACCGTGTTATACCTACGACCTCGCCAACATTCTCTATACGCTCTTGGATCAGGAGCAATACGGAGTGTTCCACGGCGTCTGTGAAGGAGGGGGCAGTCGCGCGGAGATTGCGCGATTTTTGATGGAATCGCTCGGGCGTAAAGACGTTACCGTAACCGAAGTCGGGTCCGACTATTTTAAATCCACCTATTTCGCCCCGCGGCCTCGTTCCGAAAAGATGGTCAACAGGCATCTGCATGATCTCGGCCTCAATCTCACTCGTGATTGGCATGACGCCGTCGAAGACTACGCTCACAAGTTTGATTGGGGACTCTAAGAGGGCGATCCGGCTTGCTACTTGCGCGTTTTTTCGTACAGCACGTATTTATCAAAGCGCGAACGCTCGCTATAAAAGGCCGAGACCCTTTCCGTGTCGGGGAACTCCGTATCCACCAAGACGTAATCGGGCTCGCCGCGGAAGAGGAAGGCCAGATTTTCTGCCCCGTGCGTGACAACCTCGCCGTACTGCAGGTACTGATAATAGTTGTGAGAATTGAGGAAAATCACCGCTTCGGGGACATTGTATAAAAAGATCTTTTTATCGTCCCCGATATCGCGCAAATGCAGGGAAAGAAGCGCCGAGCGGGTATTTTCCTGATGCTCGGATACCCATGAGTGAAAAAGCGTCTGGTATCCCTGAAAAAGGATAAGCAGGAGGAGGAATACGGTAGCAGCTTTCAGGAAAAAAGAGCGATACCTCTCGGCAAGAGGTGTGCGGTAGAGCGCGAGCGGTAAGAAGACGAGCGCGAGCGCTTCTGCAGGAAAAAAGTAGCGATAAAATCCGCCGCTTGGAAGGTAGAGAAGAAGACTAACCGCAGAAAATATGCCGGCAAAGAGCTCCACGGTCGGGATCTCGACTTTGCGCCATGTCCGGAACAGCAAAGATCCCCACCAGAGCGAAAGGAGACCTAAGAAATAGAGCGGTTGGAGCTCGGAAATAAATCGCGCGCTGTTGTTGATGAGGCGAGCCGAAAGCGCGTGGTCGTTCGGGTTGGTCACGAGAAAGATCTCTTTCAGCGCAGCAATGCTTGTGACATGCACAAAAAACCACCACAGGAGAACGCAGCCGGCCCCCGCGCAAAAGGTGAGCACACTTCTCCATGAGAGTTGTTTGCGACGCAGGTATGCAACAACGAGTAGAGACGGCGCAATGAAAATGAGGTAGCTTGGTTTCGTAGTCATTGCCAACCCCGCGAACACGCCGGAGAAAACCCACAGCGACAAGTAAGATTTTTTTTCAGCCCATTGGAGAAAGACGAGAGAGGCGACGAAATACATTAGTCCCGGTACTTCGCCGAGGACGTTTTTTCCATGCCCGTAGAGCGGGGCAAATGTTACCAACAAGAATAGGGAGAAAAGGGATATTGACCCCTTTCGTTCTCCGGCAAGACTCCGGATCAGGAAATATGACAGTGCACACAAGAGAGTCATAAAAAGGACCATTGTCCCGCGCGCATTCAAGAGCGTGGTACCAAAAAGGGAAAATGAAAGGGCGATCGGGTACGTGACGGGGAAACTCGTAGTGATAAAGCCGGCCGTAGTGATAAAGTGCCCCGGCGCGGTCTGCATGCCATAAATCCCGTGCGCTGCGAGATTGATCGACGTTTGCGTAATGGTCCCTTCGTCTATCCATGTTGGCGGGTTTTCGGAAAGTCGATATGAGGCAAGGGACGCAAAGAGGACGAAGGCCACGACCAGAAAGAATATGTGAGGAGGAGACATGCGTGTCCGTGTTTGGGTTGCGGAAAGAGGCGCATCATTCTTGAGAGCTCGGAATACGAAACGCTTATAGCTGAAGAAGTTTATGATTGCGATGAGTCCCATGCATAAGAGCTGTGCTGCCATATAGTGTACGTGTGCGTACTCCACCAGCACGAAGAGCAGGAGCGTGTTCAGCCCCAAGTCGGCGAGCGCTATCATTAGATACACAAAGGCTTGGGAGCGCACGCGATGCAAGGACGCATCGTTGAAGGTCCAGAATTTCTGCAACGTGAAGCTGACGAAGAAGGAGACGGAAAACGCGACCACCGACGACAACAGGTACCACACGTCAAAGAAGTGGGTCAGTACGAACAACGTGCCTAGATTAATGCCGGCCGCCGAGCTACCGGAGATGAGAAAACGCACTATGCGCATCTGCGTCGGATGTGAGGAGGAAAGCGATCTGTAGAGCGCGCGCATATCAGATTGGCCGTACCCGCCAGAACTGAAAGGCATAGAGTACAAACGTCAAGAATTGCGAAGCAATGATCGCCCCGATAGCGCCCCAGAGGCCAAACAACGGCAAGAGAATAAGAAACAGTGCGATCTTGATGATAGGCAGGACGGCTTGCGAGAGGTACAGCTCCCTTCTTTTCATGTGTGCAGTCAATGCCTCGCCAAACATGGTACCCGGCGCGAACAAGAGCGACAGAGCCAAGACCTGCGTATAGATGACAGAATCGAGATATGCGGGGAACAAGAGCTGGAATATAAGCGGCGCGAAGGCAATATAGAGGACGACAATAACGGCCATGATGCCTGCGAGAAGAAGGATCTTTCTCGGAAGGGATCGTTTCAATTCTGGGAAGCTTCGCTCGCTTAACTTCGGCAGCGCAAGCCGTGCAGGTATGTCGTTGAGCAGTTTGAGATTTCCGATCGGTGTCTGTGCGAAGGCATATATGGCGAGCTGGGAGGCGCCGAGATAATGGAAGACGAGCACTTTGTCGATATTTTCTGCGACTTTGACCATTATTCCCATGAGGCTCAGATGCTTGGCGTAGGGAATGCTTTGCGGGTCGACGAGCTCGTTGGGCTGGTATTTTTGCACGGTCGAGTAGTAGAGCAGGATATTTGTGACGGTACACGAAACAAAGAACACCAAAATGATCAGCACCGGATCACTGGTGAAAAAGACCGTCGCGATGAGTACAAATGCGGGTGCCACATTTCGCAGAGTGTCAAATATTGAAAATGTCCTGAAATCTTTTTTCCCCGAGATGAACTGGCCGAAGAAAGAAAATCCAATAATGAGAGGATTGCACGCGCCTGCGATGAGGAACGATATGGCGAGCACCTCATTCCCGTTGAGAAAATAGTAGATCGCGATCGCGATCGCGATGGCGATGATACCAAAGCTCCACCTCAAGTATGCCTTCGTGCCTTGATGCAAGGCCCCCTCGTATCCTCGAGCAACAGCTTGTATGATAGCAGTCCCCACGCCGCCCAGAGAAAAAGCGCCGATGATCGCAGCCCCCGAGATCACGAATTTATAGGTCCCGAATACCTCGGGGGGAACGAGGTTCGCCATCGCGACGGCAAAGAGGAGCGATGATATGAGTCCTACCACCTTCGCGAGCGAGAGCCAAAACCCCCCCTGCGTTGCGTACACCATATCTGTCCTCGTGTACGCTTCGCTCCATCGCAGAAGATCGAGCACTCTGAGCTTGATTCGCGTCAACATGAGTTCTATTGCACAGTCCAATCGGTTATCTTTTTCTTTGCTTGTTCGTGGAGCGGTATCTTGAGGCGGAAGGTGTCGTTCTCATAATTGTCGCCTCCGCGCGGGCCGTTGACGAAGCTCAGGAATGCGCACTGCTCCAGCGCGATGAATTCGTGCGCCTCCCCCTTGTCCCAATGCGTGACGTCATTCTGACGCACAACAAATTTCTCTATTTTTTTGCTTCCTTTTTTCCTGGTATACGCCAGCATGCTGCCGGAGAGCATAAAATCTGTCTGCTGTGACTTCTTATGAAAGTGGTTCCCGCGGACCGAGCCTTTGTTGGAATACACGATAACGCAATGCTCGTACGGCTCACCCACGAAGATGTCCATGATGGTCCCTCGCTTGTCTTTGAAGTCGACTTTCCTCTTTTGCCGCCTCATAATTTAAGAGCCTACCACATGCGGGGTAATAAAGTGAAGTGTGGGGTGCCGCGAGCCGATCTTCTTCTTGAGCAGACCGGCAATGTTCCATGCGAGAATGAGGGCGTCAGTGACGCTCTCATCTATAGCGTCGTCGGCGAGGATGGGCAAGTGCGAGCCTGGAGTGTATTTACCGATCTTCAAGGGCGATGCATCGGTTGCAAAATCAATGAGGGCGCTATCGATTCCACAGTAATTGAGCAGCGTGTTTCCTTTTGCCGCCGCGCCGATAGCGACTATTTTGCCGCCGCGCTCGCGAGCGCTTACCAATTCCTTCAATATGTTCATCTTGCAACCGCGGACGCTTTCTGCGAATTTCTTCCATACCTTCTTGTCATAGAGCCCGGCTTTTTCCTCGAGCGCGATGTGCTTCGCGACCGACGGGCCTTCTTTACCGAAGCCCACAAAAATCCGCAGGGAGCCGCTCATGTAGTCATTTTCTTCCACGTGCTCGATCGTGAGCCCGAATTTTTTGAAATAGGGGACGAGCGGCATGACCCCTATGTATGAGACGTGTTCCAAGTACACGACATCGAAATGTTTTTTGCGGAGTATTTCGAGGAAGTAGGGAAGTTCGATGACAAAGGTACTGTTTTTGTCCATGATCGACACGACATCGTGCATGAATTCGTTGAGATTTGAAACGTGGTTGAATGCATTGGTCATGGTGATCACTTTCGGCCTTGCTTTCTTTAGTATCTTTTTGCATGCCGACGCATTGAAAAAGTCGTTGATGGTGAGAATTCCGTTTTTCTCTGCGAGTTTTGCAATGTTGGGCGCAGGGTCTACGCCTTGGATCTGTGCGCCTAATTTCTGGAATGCACTAAGCAGTGTCCCGACGTTGCTGCCTATATCAACGACAAGGTCGCCCTTCTTCAATTTCGCCCGCTTCCATATCTCTTTGGCCATATCTGAAAAATGCTGGATGGAGACCCTCGAATTCGATGAGTCATAGCTATAGTCATTCTCTTGGTAGCGTACCTCAGCAGGGACGATATAGCTGTTCATTCCGTGGCCGCAATCCTGGCACTGAAGCAGCGAAAGCGGATAGCGGCGTTCCATCTCGGAGAGCTGATGCTCTTTTAGAAAGAAGTCCGCAAGCGGGTGAAAGCCTAAGCTCAGCACCTCAACGAGGCTCTTCGACGCGCACAAATGGCATTGCGTTACGTTCATAAGATTATTTTGTCTTCTTTGTAGGGTCCATCTTTGAAAGCGTACATGAGAGCATCTTTTCTTACCCTCACCTCGTGAGCGCCGTCAATAATAAGAAGGCATTGGCCAGCAGAAACGGATAGCTCCGAGACCGGAGCCCCTTTGCGGTCGTAAATGTTTGCCTGTATCTCGCCGCGAACGACGACGATAGCTTCCATGGGCCCTGATGACGATTTGCGGAGTTTTTTGTGCATGTGCTTTCGGACGACATGCCCGCTCTTTCGCTTCATCAGCAAGAGCTGCAGTGGCCACGAAGGAGCGGTGACGGGATAGGTTCCTTCGCCTATATCCGAAACGTCCAACAGCAGCGCGAAGAGTTTCTTTGATCCGTTCTTCCCCCGTATCTCAGTTATCATGAGGATGCGCCATATCGTAATCAATCATCGCATGAACGATATCTTTGAATTTCATTTTCGGCTTCCACCCAATTTTCTTTATTTTTGAGGCGTCACCGAGGAGGAGGGGGACTTCGTTGGGCCGTATGTATCGCTTGTCGGTTTTTACGTACTTCTTCCAATCGAGGCCCACATGCGCGAACGCTTCCTCGACGAACTCTTTGATCGTATGCGTCTCGCCGGTCGCGACGACGTACACGTCCGGTTTCTTCTGCTGCATGATGAGGTGGATTGCCTCGACGAATTCCGGCGACCAGCCCCAGTCGCGCTTGGCGTCGAGATTACCCAGCACGAGTGAGTCTTGCATCCCGTGCTTTATCCGCGCAACGGCCTGGCTCACCTTTTTGGTCACGAACGTGCCGCCACGCCGCGGGCTTTCGTGGTTGAACAGTATGCCCGTCGTCGCGAACATACCGTATCCGTCGCGATACTGCTTGGTAAGGTGGAATGCGGCGAGCTTCGCCACGCCGTAGGGGCTTTGCGGATTCATCGGCGTGGTCTCATTAAACGGTGGTGGAACGCCGGGCACTCCGAACATCTCGGAGGAGGACGCTTGGTAAAATTTGGTCTTGGGAGAAAGCGTGCGGAGGATCTCGAGGACGTTAAGGACGCCGACCGTATTTGTCTCGAGCGTATATTGTGGCACCTCGAACGATACCTTTACGTGAGACATTGCACCGAGATTATAGAATTCATCCGGCTTTACTTTGGAAATTATTCCCGACAAGGAAGGACTGTCGGTAAGATCCGCGTGGTACGTATGGAAGTGGGGATTTGAGAAAAGGTGGTCAATTCTCCCCGAGGCGAAGGAAGAAAGCCGGCGCATGAGCCCGTGCAACTCATAGCCCTTGGAGAGGAGAAGCTCGGCCATGTACGAGCCGTCCTGACCCGTAACGCCGCTAATAATGGCCTTCTTTTTCATGGTTCGAAGATTCTAACACATTATCTTTCCGAAGCACTCTGTACCGGAAATACGTTCGCGAATTTCCTTCCGGCGACGAATTCCCGTACGATGACCCACAGTATCTCGAGTCCAGTCTTGAGGGGGCGCATTTTCCGTACTCCACCGATACGGGCGGGTTCATCAACTCCAACTTCCGTGACTGTAAGACCAGCTTTCGCAAACTGGATCGACTGCTGGGCAGTCCACGAGAGGCCACGCGTAGAAAGCCCGAGCTTATTGTGCGCAGAGCGGCGGTACGCGCGGAATCCGACCAGTGTATCGGTGTAGTGCGCGCGGAACAGAATATTGATGATGGCGGTAAAAAGCCAATTACCGAAACGGGTAACGAAGTCGTCGTCGTAGCTTTTTGCGCCATCGCGATACCGTGAGGCAATGACGAGATCGTAGCCCTCACGCACTTTCGCGACCAAGTCGCCTATCCTCTCTGGCGGCGAGCTGCCATCGGGCGGGAACTCAACGATGATATCCGCGCTCGTGTGCGCGAGACCTTCCATGATGCCGGCCCCATACCCGCGGCTCACTTGGTGATGCACGCGGTAGCCCTCTTTCTTGCAGTACTCTATCGTCCCATCGGTCGAATTCAGGTCGACGACCACTATTTCGTTGAGCAAGTCTTTTGGAAGTTTGGGAAAGACCGCGCGCAGGCCCTCCACCTCATTAACAGTTGGGGCGATCAGGGCGACATTCATAGAGATGTTTGAGAAGCTCGCATCGAATCGAGGAATGCTAGCACATCTTTCGCTTCCGGAAAATCGCTCTCCGGCGATACGAGGTCCTGATGGTCGAGCTCTCCCTCGAATTCCACGTGCGCTCCGATATGCGCTGCTACGTCAACGAGCGCGATCGCGTTTTTCCCGCCTACCTCCACGACCCCGTTTCGCTCCAGATGCGCTGCGACCCACTCTGCGCAAAAATCGAGCGGCACAAACGAATATCGGCTCTTGCCGTCCACGTACACTTTCTTTCCCTGCAACATGTCGAGCAATACCCCTTTTTTCATGCTCGTACTGTACAGGGCTCCGAGGCGGACTATGAGATGCTCATTGGGGTTGCACAGTCGCTCCGCCTGCGCCTTATGAGCGCCGTACACGGTATCCGATTTCGTACGCGCAGAGAGCGTGCTTATCTGGACGAATTTCTTGAATCTCCATTCCTTGAGAAGCCGCGCGGTCTTCTCCACGGTCTCTTCGTAATCTTTTTTTGGATTATTCTTCGCCCAGAATTTGCCCGAGGGCATCGCGCAGTTTACGACAATGTCAAAATCCCCACTCTTCGCTTCCGAGTAATTCGCTCTCGTGACAGTGGTTACGGAATATCCTCTGCGCGTGAGCGCTTTGCACAGCGCGCTGCCAACGTAGCCCCCTGATCCAATGACGGCTATCTTCATGCAAAATGCATTATAGCGGCTAGTATGGGATACTGCCACCATGAACCCCATGAGAGAAATCCATCATGTACTCCCAGAACTCGTTTTATTTCATGCGTGATAAAGATGCCGACGAGAAATCGGACTCGTTCTCTCACGGGGTGAAGTTTTTTGGATTCATCACGGTGCGAACCGATTCCAGCCGATTGCCGCAGAAGGCGCTGCTTCCGATACGAGGAAGGAAAGTGATCGAGCATATCATCGACAGGGCAAAGTCGATCCGCGGATTGGACGGCATCGTCGTATGTACGAGCGATCGAGCGCAGGATGATGTGCTTGAGGAGATCGCGCTCAAAGAAGGCGTACTGTGTTTTCGTGGAAGTCTCGAAGACAAACTCGATAGATGGCGCGGGGCGGCCGAGAAATTCGGCGCGGATTACATCATCACGCTCGACGGCGACGATCCTTTTTTCGGGCCTGAGCTCATAGAACAGGAGATCGAGCAGATCAAAGCGGAAGAGCCCGATTTTCTCAATATTCCCAAGGGAGTAGTGTGCGGAGGGTCAGAGTTCGGCATCAAGACGACCGCACTACAAAAAGTCTGTGAGATCAAGGATACGCAGAACACGGAAATGATGTGGGTGTATTTCACCGACACAGGGCTATTCAGGGTCGCGGACTTCAAAGTTGCCGACCCGATCTATTGGAATGACCATGTGCGCCTCACCCTCGATTATCCGGAAGATTATGAATTTTTCAAGCGGGTTTTCGAAGAGCTTGATATACAGAAGAATACGGTGCCGCTCAAAAATATCATGGAGCTTCTCAATGAGAAGCCGGAGATCGCGGAGATCAACTTTTCTCGCCAGCAGGAATTTCTTGACAATCAGAGAAAAAAGACGACATTGAAGCTTAAGGCCGCGTAGTTATGGCACACACAAAGAAAAACAGGTTCGTCAAAACAAGCAATAGCTGGCGCTTCCGCGGCAACGAGGTGAAGTATGTACGCGAAGTCCTGAATTCCGGTTTCGGCAGCTCGACGTCGGGTAACATGAATCAGCGGTACGAGCGCGCATTTTCTGGGCGGTTTGGGACGAAGTATGCGGTCACGTCGAATTCAGGTACCTCGACCCTTCATCAGGCACTTATGGCGTTCGGTGTGGGCCCTGGTGACGAGGTCATCCTGCCCGCGCTCACTGTAGTTATGTGCGGCTATGCAGTGATCCATGCGGGCGCGCGGCCAGTATTCGCCGACGTGGACCCGGACACCTTCCTCATAGATCCGAAGGATATCGAGCGCAAGATAACTTCGCGCACGAAAGCCATCATGCCCGTGCACCTGTACGGGCAGGTCTGTGATATGCGGAGTATTATGAAGATCGCCAAAAAGCACCGGCTCGCGGTCGTCGAGGACTGCGCGCAATGCTATCTGGGAACTGACGACACAGGACGCCTCGGCGGCACGATCGGAGACGTCGGCAGTTTCAGCACGGAGAACTCAAAGCACATCTCAACAGGCGACGGCGGCATTCTCATAACCAATAGCGAAGTACTCGCGGAGCGCATGCGCAAATTCGGCGGCATGGGATTCAAGAATATTCGCGCGCAGAATGGTCAGGTACGAAAAAATAAGGATACGTTCCAAGATCCGAAATACCTTCGTCATGACACATTTGGCTACAACTACCGTCTGCCAGAGGTGGCTGCCGCAATAGGACTCGCTCAAGTAGAGCAGATAGATTTTCTCGTACGCAAGCGTCAGCAGATAGCCGCAAAATATTTGAAAGCACTCAAGGGATGCGATTGGATCATTCCGCAGCGCGTCCCGAAGGGGTCGATCAATTCCTATTACACCTTCGCCGTGCGCTACGAAGGCGAAAAAAAGCGGGGTGTTAGCTGGTACAACTTCCGCAAGAAATTCATGGAGTTCGGAGGTGATGGCATCTATGCCGCATGGGCCCTTGTGTACAACGAACCCATCATGCAGCTCATCAACAAGAAAGGAGCATTTTTCCCGGGTCTTCCCAATCAAGCTCGTCAATTTAAAGGATATTTGAAAAGGGTCAGTTGTCCCAAGGCGGAAAAGCTGCAGCCGCTCATCATGCAATTCACGACCAATCAGGGCATCGAGAAAGACATGGACCTCCAGATGAATGCGCTCAAAAAAGCAATACGCTTTTTCGACGAACAATACACATGAAGAAAAAATTGGTCATCACGGGAAGCGAAGGACTCATCGGCAAAAAGCTCGTTGAGCATTTCAAAAATACGTATGAAGTGTTATCGCTCGACAAAGCGCTCGGCCACGATCTTACGGACGAGACGTTCGTCAAGAAGTGGTTCGGCGAGCACAAAGACCTCTATGGCATGATCGTTTGCCACGCATACAATCCCGTACCGACTAAAGATTCAAAAAGAATCGAGCCGACCGATGTCCCACTTTCGGAAGTGCGCGACTATATGGAAGTAAATGCAGTGAGCGCATTTTCCGTGTGCAGGCAGTTCATCAAGAACAATACAAGCGGCTCCATCATCAACGTGAGTTCTTTGTACGGCGTTGTCTCTCCCAAGCACCATATCTATACTGATTTTGTAAAAAACATCGGCTACTCGATGTCGAAAGCAACCGTCATTATCATGTCGAAATACCTCGCGACCTATTACGCGCCCGACATCCGCGTCAACGCCGTCATTTTCGGGGGAGTGGAAGACCCGAATCAAGATACTGATTTCGTCAAAAAATATAACGCAGAGACGCCCATGAAGCGGATGATGCATCTCGACGAAACAATCTCCGTATTCGAGTTCCTGCTCGACGAGCGCTCGAGCTATGTCACCGGTACCGAAGTGTACGTCGATGGCGGCTGGACCGCGTGGTAATTGACTGGATAGTAAAATCGTGGTACTTTCGCGCAAGTGAAATAGGGTACAACACGAGGAAAAGAAAGGATGGCAGCCATGGAAGGGCTCGCTCTGTTATGCGCTGCTCTCGGGACTGCCGGTATCGGCGCCTGGGAGATTTACCGGAAACGGGTGCTGAACGAGCGGTTGTTCACCGAGTACGAGCACCGCGTCTTTCAACATCTCATCGCCGGCATCATCTGCTTCGCGTTCTTCCTCACGGTTGGACGCGAATGGGATGCGCTTGCACCACAAACGTTCAACATCCCGATGTGGAGCATCGCGCTCATTGTGACGACGCTCTGCAATGTCGTCATACAGTTCGCGAATGTCCGCTCATCACGGCTGCTGGATGCATCGTTCCGTGCGCCCATCTCTGCAGTCGCTCCGGGACTCGTCGTATTTGGTGCGCTGCTCATCGGAGAGTGGCCGGGCCACTACGGGATCATTGGTATTGCGCTCGTCATCGTTGCCGTGTACACGAGTGCACGTGAAGGAGCGCCATGGAAAGAGTATTTCATGCCGCTCGCATTCTGGCTCGCGTTCCGTAGCACGAAAAATCTGCCAGAGACGGAAAAGAAACGCATGCGGGGATTGCGATGGGCATACGGGGGAGCGCTTATCGCCACCCCCGCGCTCATCAGCGATGGACTCCTCGCCCGTCACGGTGACATGATACTCGGGGTCACGATAGAGATCCTCGCGCTCGCACTCATCTATGCGGTGTTTACGAGCAAGGCGCCGTCACACGACGAAGGCGAATTCGCTCCGCTACGAGATCGCCTCCGTCTACACAAGTGGAAGATGGTGCTCATCGGCACCTTCTACGCTATTCCCTTCATCGCGCTCGGCGTCGCGTTCCGACTCGCGCCGATCGCCTACGTGGGGAGCCTCAAGCGGCTCGCGATACTCATCGTCGTTTTTGGTGCCGTCTGGTACCTGCGCGAAAAGGTGAGCATGCTGCGAATTGTCTGTGCGATCGGCGCCACGATCGGGGCAATCCTGATCGGGTTCGATCCTTCCCCGGCCGTCGTGCAGGATTCGGCCGACGCGTACCTGCGCACTATCATCGGCCGCTAAGCCGATGTCGTTCGCCTCCCCGCAGCTGCTGCGGGGAGGCGAGTCTTTTTATAGATTGATTTATAGCCCCAAATCGTGGTACGGTACTCGTTATGTCTGAATTGCGCATCGGAAAGCGCCTCGTAGGCGACGGGCATCCGACGTACATCATCGCCGAAATAGGCCTTAACCACCAAGGGCAGATGAAGCTCGCGAAGCAACTCATCGACCACGCCGTAAAAGCCGGCGTTGATGCAGTGAAGTTCCAGAAGCGCTCGCTTAAAGACGTCTATGCGGGGCGCGTCTTGAAGGATATCGGTGCCGAAGAGCACGGGACCAACTACACGCTGAAGCACATCGTGAAGACGGAACTGAGTGACTCACAAATGCGAGAGGTGTGCCGGTATGCGCGCTCCCGAGGCATAGAGTTCCTTTGTTCTCCCTGGGACGAGAAAAGCCTCAAATTGTTGGAATCATTGAAGGTCCCCGCGTTCAAGATAGGGTCGCCCGACATGTTCAACCTCCCGTTGCTCGGGAAAATAGCGGCCCTGAAGAAGCCCATGCTTATTTCAACAGGCATGTCATTCGTCTCCGAGATCGAGCAGCTCGTCGATTTCCTCAAAAAGAAAAACGCCGAGTATATTCTTCTCCACTGCAATAGTACGTATCCCGCACCGCACCACGACGTGAACCTTAATTTCCTCAAAGTTCTGAAAGAGCGGTTTAGCGAAACAATAGGATATTCAGGGCACGAGGCCGGTATATCGGTCACCTGTGCCGCCGTCGCCATGGGGGCAAAGGTCATTGAGCGGCACCTCACGACCGACAAGACGTTGCCGGGCCCCGACCACAAAGCGAGCCTGTTGCCCGAAGAATTTTCGGAATTGGTGAAGCAGATCCGCATCATCGAGTCCGCTTTGGGAGACGGAGTTCGGTTCCCATCGCGCGGAGAATATCTCAATCGCGAAACACTCTCAAAAAGCATTGTTGCAGCTCACAATCTCAAGAAGGGCACGGTACTCGCCGATAGCGACCTTGCACTCCGGAGTCCGGGGAAAGGAACGAGTCCGCTGAAGTTCGATCTGTTCGTCGGGAAAAGACTTGTGACGCGGAGCATCAAAAAAGACGACTACCTTCTCGAATCCGACATTGGTTTCCGGCCCGCAAGTCTCTATGGCGCTTTACAGCTGGAACATAAGTGGGGTGTGGTGGCTCGCATGAGCGACATTGATACTCTGTTGCACTGCGGTTCCGATTTCGCCGAGATCCATCTCACCGATTCGGACGTGAATGCTAACAAGACGTACACAAAGAAATACAATCTTAACGTTGCGTTCCATGGCCCCGAATATAACGACGATCTCTTGCTCAATCTCTCGAGCCTTGACCCGGATGTGCGGCAACGTTCGATCGATTTTTTCAACAAGGCTCTCAACCATGCACGAAAAATGAAGAAGCTTTTCAGGAACGGAAAACAAAAGGTAAAATTCGTTGTACACCCCGGCGGCATGCATATGGAGCGAGCGCTCCTCTCGGATATCTCGCAGCTCAACAAGAATCTCGCGAATTCGCTCTCCAAGCTTAAGGCGGAAGGATTCGAACTCCTTCTCGAGAACATGCCCGGTTGTCCGTGGTATTTCGGTGGGCAGTGGTATCACGCGAATTTCATGGACGCGAAAGAAATCGTTGCGTTCTCAAAAAAATACGGGTACGGGGTCGTTTTCGACACGTCTCATGCAGCGCTGTATTGCAATTACTACAAAAAGGACCTGAATGAGTTCGCGCGTACGATCTTGCCCGTGACAAAATATGTCCACATTTCCGATGGCGCGAAATTCAATGGAGAAGGTCTACAGATAGGCGACGGCAGCATTGATTTCAAAGCACTACTCGGCATGCTCGTGAAAAAGGATGTGTGGTTCCTTCCCGAAATATGGCAGGGACACAAATTCGGCGGCGAAGGCTTCGTGAAAGCTGCACACGCCCTCAAAAGCATCAACGCCGATTTTTGAGAGCATCGTTTCGTCGTATTATAACGATATGAAGCGAGCGTTGATAACAGGGGTGACGGGCCAGGATGGTTCATACCTAGCCGAAGTTTTACTCGATCGTGGATATGATGTGTATGGCCTCGTGCGCAGAACGAGCGGGGGCCCCAGCGATATACTCGAGCAACTGCATCGAACACGAGGCCTCCATTTTATCTATGGCGATCTGCACGACGTCGCATCTTTGCGTCGCGCGATGGAGATCGCAAAACCGGATGAAGTGTACAATCTCGCCTCTCAATCCCACGTGGGGGTATCGTTCGAAGTGCCCGAGGATGCGTGGGAGGTCAATTACCTGGGTGCGGGGCGTGTTATTACGGAGGCACTCAAAGCAAATAAGGCAACGCGAATATACCAAGCGTCGTCGAGCGAAATGTTCGGCACCACGCCTCCTCCGCAAAATGAATTGTCTGCCTTTGCCCCGGTCTCTCCGTATGCACAAGCAAAACTGCGAGCCCACAAAGAGTATGTAGTGGGGTATCGCGAAGACAAAGGCGCCTATGTGTGCTCCGGCATTCTTTTTAATCATGAGTCGCCACGCAGAGGCAAACATTTTGTGACCCGGAAGATCACTCTTTCGCTCGCAAAAATAAAGCTCGGGCTTCAAGAGCGGTTAGAATTGGGCAACCTCAATGTAAAGCGGGATTGGGGGTACGCGAAGGAGTATGTCGTCGCGATGCACACGATGTTAGAGCGAGACAGTGCAGAAGACTTTGTCATTGCGACCGGCGTGCAGCATTCTGTTCGAGAGTTTGTGGACGCTGCCGCGTCAGTTCTTGGCATGCCGGTTCTCTGGGAAGGGAGCGGTGTCGACGAAGTGGGAAAGAATAAAAAGGGAGAAGTTATCGTGTCTGTCAATCCGAAATTTTTCCGCTCCCGTGAGGTCAGCGACCTCGTGGGCGATGCTTCAAAAGCCAAGCGCATCCTTGGTTGGGAACCATCGGTCTCATTTAGCGAGCTCGTGAGCATGATGGCCAAAGCAGATTATGATGAGCTCGTAAGGAGCGCGCAGTGAGTATCGTATGGGCAGAATACAAAAAATCAGTTTCCCGTATCTTCTCGGCTCGACCGCGGGTGGCCATGAAAAAATAGCGATATTTTTCGGCACGGATTTCTACAATCTTCCCATTGGATCCGACCAGAAGCTTTTCACCCTGCGTACGAACGGAATGCTGGCGTACGTACGCAGACATTTTCCGGACGTGCGACTCCTGTATCAACCGCATCCGAACGAGACCGACGAATATACGCTTCTCGATCTCTCGGGCTTTGAGGTAGGGAAGCGGACCATCGCGGACATACTTCTTGCTGAACAAGCTCCGCGTATTGCAGGCGTCTTCGCCGCATGCTCATGGGCCGCTGCAAGCGCTTATTCGATGGGTTTCCGCGCGGGTGTATTTCTTGATTCTTTAAAGGACGCGATTCCCGACGATGCTTTGATTGGATACCGGAGCTACTTTGCAGGGTTTCCCGATTCATTTTTCATCAATTCGTTTGATCAAGAACTCCCGCCGCTTCCGCCGCGCCGTGAGGACGAGGAGCGGCGAGCTCTTGAATCAATTGAAAAGGCAATAGGGAATGCAAAGACGGTGTGGTTCTTGTCCTCCGACCCTGCGTACGTAGTCCACGCCGCGATGCTTGCGCAGCACTTCAAGCATAAGCGGCTGGTAAGTGTCAATCTCATATCAGCACGAACTGTCCGCTGGCGCATTGTTGACGGCTCGCCATTGTACGCGGCGTTCGACAAAATCGTCTCGGTGCAGTCCCAGAAATACACGGCGCGACCTCAAAACATCCCTGCGATCCTCCGTAATGCGCTTGAGTTGTCGCGATTACCGATACGTCCCAATGACGCCGTCATCAGCTTCGCGCACCCGCAGTTTGCTGAAAACTGCATCCTCTCGTGGTATCCGCACATCAAGAAAATCCTCATGTTAGAGAGTCGCTGGTATCATTTCAATTACGAGGAAGAGTGGAAGGCGCTTCCGGAAGCGGGTTTTCGCACATTACCCGGAGTCCGATTCTTTAATAGAGTGGTAGAACCTCTCTTGCGTTTGCACAGAACAGTGTATAAAGAATATGCAGATGGAAAAGGGACCAACATCTATCGCTACGCCAAGCCGCTTGAGTCTGTGTTTGACACGGTGTTCGTCCTCACACCACCGAACTAACGGACTCGCAGATATTGCCGCTCCTTCAAGTTTTCCACATATCCACACGATTTTTTGTGGGAGCGTTTGATTGATTTCGCAAAAGCAATCTCGGCTATCCGAGATTGCTACTGAATGCCGAGATACCGTGTAGCTTTCAAACTCAAATAGAAACCGTCAAACACTTTATTGGATGACCTCGGCAATAAAAAATCGTCTCTTTTTAATTTCCGCAAAAAACGATCGCTAACTATGCACAGACTATCCACCAAACCGCGAAGATGACTCAAATTAATGATTCATGAAGCGTGATAACGTCGCGCGATGCTGCGGGGTTTTCTTCTCACACAATTCTCTCGGTTAGGCGCATCGTTGTTAATTCTTGGGCTGCTCGTCCCTCCGTTGCCTGTATTTGGGCAAACGACTAATTCTGCTGCAGCTCCGGCCACAGCACAACCCTCAGCGAGTGAGCCCGCCTCCGATAATGCGCCTGCCGTCGCGGAGTTTGATATTGGTCCGCTCGCAAGAGCTGTATTTGAATCAGTGGACTCAAGCGAAGAATCGCTGAGTGTCGCTGTAGAAGAGAATGCTTCGCCTCCGGATGACGCAGCGCCAGAAGAGGAGCAACCGAAAGAAGAAGAGCCTCCGCCAGAGCCGATGGCAATGGCAGGCTCAAGCGGCGACCCGGCAGGAACCGGCGAACTCAATGTTGCCACGAATCTTTTCAAGCTCGAGCCGGACTCAATAGGCGGAGGATTATCATACGAGTTTCCGCTGCAAGTTCCCAAAGGGCGAGGCGGAATGACGCCCGATTTACGCCTCCAATACACCAGCCAACAAGGGGACGACAGTAGCCCGTTTGGATACGGCTGGTCAATCAATATTCCGTACATCGAACATATCAATCGCAAGGGTGTCGACAAACTGTATGCCAGTGACGATTTCT
>Ga0209542_10001828_pt1 | contig 49221 bp, 57 predicted proteins | sample RifCSPhighO2_01_FD_184028 | JGI IMG/M metagenome (GOLD analysis project Ga0209542, IMG submission 184028) | Soil microbial communities from Rifle, Colorado - Rifle CSP2_plank highO2_0.1 (SPAdes) (version 2) | ecosystem: Environmental > Terrestrial > Deep subsurface > Rock core/Sediment ...
GGTGATTAGCGGTTAAACGGACTAAAAAGGCTTATAATTAAGCAAAACTACGACGATAATAATGAAAAAGATAGTGTCAGACAGGTATTTCTTAGGTAGAAAGTGCATTTATTGCGATAGCAATAAGCCATACAGATTGAAAGATAAAAGAATAAAGTGCAGACATTGTAAGAAAAGATATAGCATTGCAAGACTCAAGCAGAAAATATTAATGCTATATTATTTTTACTTAGAATTATCTGCTAAAAAGACTTCTGATGAATTAGATTTAGATTATGGATTTGTACATGAAACTTTTATGAATTTCAGAAAAGATATTTTCAATTTCGGCGCAAATGAAGAAAGAAAGTTAAAAGGAAAATTAGAGCTTGATGAAAGTTATTTTGGTGGAAAGAGAAAAGGAAAGAGGGGAAGAGGAGCCAACAACAAAGCAATAGTTTTTGGAATCCTCGAGAGAAAAGGCAAGGTTTACACTGTAATTGTTCCAAATGTTAGCAAAGAAACATTAATGAAAGAAATAAAAGATAAAACGCTCAAAGGATCAGTATTTTACACTGATATGTGGAGAAGTTATAACAGCTTAAAGCAATATGGAAAGCACCATAAGATAAATCACAGCAAAGAATTCGCTAAAGATAATCACAATCATATTAATGGAATTGAAGGCTTCTGGAGCTACGCTAAAGAAAGATTTCACAAGTATCATGGAATTAACAAAACTAATTATCCATTCTATCTGAAAGAGATGGAGTTCAGATATAATAATAGAAATGGCAACTTATTTAAGCTCTTGTTTGATATATGTGTAAGGAGGTTAGTTTAGTCCGAAATAGCACTAATCACCAAAATTTAAAATGCCATTAAAAGTTGAATCAACTGTTTACCACAATCATAAAAATTGGGAAAATTTAGGAGATACTGCACCAGGAGAAGGAGGAGTTTTAACAGATAGAAAAGGAGGAGAGACTTATTATTACGTTTTTGAGTGCGATGCTAGTGACGAGTTCTCAAGAATATATAGAACAAACAGGGCATTTAATAACCGAAACGACAGAAGAATTCTAAATTACGATAAAGATGAATTAGTAACAGAATTAAGAAAGGGTCAGTCTCTTACAATTAGAGTGAGAACAGAAGCAGATCTTGAAAAGAGTAATGTAAGATTTACACATTATTAACTTTAAATCTTTCTAATAGTATTTAAAAAGTTTTAATTTGAAATAAATCTATGGAAGATAACTTATTAGAGTTTTTAGTTGAGTCCAATGCAATAGAAGAAGAATTCTCAAAGAGTGCTGCGGTTGATGCTATTAGAGCATGGAAATATGGAGTAAAAAATAAAGAAAATATGCATCTTGAAGTTGTTAGGGGAATACATTATCAATTGATGAGAAAAATTAACTTACCGATATCTGGTAAAATTAGAAAAGTCCAAGTTTCTGTCGGGAAAGAAATATGCATGCAACCAGAAAAAATCTATGATTCACTAACAAGATGGTGTGCAATATATAATTCAGACAAGACTTGGGACTATATAAAAAAGAGGCACATAGAATTTCTAAAAATTCATCCTTTTGAAGATGGAAATGGAAGAACAGGAAGAATTCTCATGAATTTGCAAAGAATAAATGCAGGAATGGAGATATTAGTGATCCATGTAGGAGATGAACAAAGCAAATACTATAAGTGGTTTAACTAATAAATATTAAAACACAACGTTTTAAAAACCTCAGAATTCCTAACATTTCATGCAAGAACTAGAAACACTAAACGTAATAATAGCAGGTCACATTGACCACGGCAAAACCACCCTTTTATTCAAATTAAGCAGAAAATGGACCGACACTCACTCAGAAGAGTTGAAAAGAGGAATAACCATTAAACTAGGATACTCGGATATAATAATCTCAAAAAACGGCGATTATAATATTGACAATAAAGGAACTCCTCAAAGATATATCACATTCATAGACTCTCCAGGACACGAAATGCTCATGGCTACAATGCTTTCAGGAGCGGCAATAGTAGACGCAGCAATCCTTGTAGTAGCGGCAAATGAAGGAATAAAACCTCAAACACGAGAACACTTAATGGCTCTTCAAGCTAAAGATGTAAAAAATATAGTTATAGTCCAAAATAAAATAGACCTAGTAACAAAAGAAAAAGCAACAGAAAATTACAACATAATAAAAAAAGAATTCGAAGGAACAATAGCCGAAAACTCCCCAGTTATTCCAGTTTCTTCACAGCAAGAAATAAACATAGAAAGAATCTACGAAGCCCTATGTGAAATTAAAGTGCCAGAAAGAAACCCAAATGAAACCCCATTATTCTTAGTTGCAAGATCGTTCGATATTAACAAACCAGGAACAAAACCTTCAAATTTACATGGAGCAGTTTTAGGTGGAACTCTAAAAAAAGGAACTTTAAAAGTAGGGGACATAATAGAAATAAAACCGGGAATAATGACTAAAGAAGCAAATCAATTAAAATACAAAACAATCAAAACAAAAATAGCCTCCTTATTCAAAGGCTCAGGCAAAGTAAATGAAATAACCCCTGGAGGAAATGCTTCAATCGAGACAGAATTAGACATGGCTTTAGGAAAAACAGACACTCTCTCAGGATGCGTAGTTTCACTAAATGGAAAGTTGCCTGAAATAACTATAAAAATAACTATAAGATATCATTTATTCAAAGAATTTTTAGGAGGAATACAAATACCTCCATTAAAGCCAAGCGAGTCAATAATGCTTTCAATAAACACTTCAGTCACAGTAGGAGTCGTATCCAAATTAGGAAAAGAAGAGGCAGACATTTCGTTAAAGATACCAGTAGTCCCATTCAAAGACAGTAAAGTAGGAATTGCTAGAAATGTAAATAACCACTGGCGCCTCATAGGTCACGGGGAAATTAAGTAAACTTAATTTCAATTTTCTTGATAGAAAACTTTGCCTGATAGCAATCCTTCAAAATATTAAAGAGAACTTAAAGCCTCAGTGCTTATACCCAAACACCCTATCATAATCCTTATGATTAAAGATATCAATAACAAATGTAATTATCTCAATTTGGTTTCCAGTAATTGTATAAACCAATCTCCATCTGTCTGCTAACTCAATTCTCCAAACATTATCAACATCAAATTTCTGAATATACTTCGGAGGCACCTGTCTTTTTGGAACCTGGTCACCTGCAAAAGGGTTTTGTTTCAATAAATCTCTTACCCTAATTATTGACCTTAATAATGTCTGATGGAAAGAACTATCAATTCCTTTTAATTTTTCCTCTCCAACTATTCTATTTAGCTCTTGATAAACATTATCTGCTTCTTCAGAAAGTTTAACATTAACTTCTTTTCCTTGAAACATCAAATCTCCCTTGCGTTTTCAATTGCCTTTCTCAATTTAGGACTAGGATTGTAAATCCATAATATTCCTTTATGACTATCGATTATCATCCCTTTTTCTTCTAAATATCTCAAAATCAAATTTAAAGTCTGATGCATAATCTTAGTAGGCAATCTTCTTTTCAATTCTTCTCTGTCTATCATTATGTCTGCTTCTCTCAAGACTCTTTCCACCATTAGCATAGTTCTCAAGCTTGGATAGTGAATTATTTCATTCTCATTATATATTTCCATACCAATATTTATATGAACTTATATATAAATGTTTGTTTTAATGATATTATCTTTTAAATCCTCAAATATCCGCATACTTTGTTAAAGGTCTGTTAGCAGAAATAATGCTCTGAGCCCACTCATCTTATTGATTTGATTTTCTTCAATATAAACCATACAAAATGATTTCCATATTTTACCTGTAAATCTTTCCTTTTCCAATCATTTCCAGTTATTATTTCTCTGCAATTTTTATTTCCACAATTACATTTCAATTCATATGGATGGGCAGTGGCCATAGCATAATCATAACATAATTCTTCGCCAGTTTTGATGTCCCTTAACGCAATAAATGTAATCTGCCCATCTGGTCCAACATTTGGTTCGCATGAATGGTTAATAAAAATTGCAGTATCTTGTACTTCATCTTTTGTAGTTGGGGAAAGATAAAAATCATCATGTATTTGTAAATAATAATCTCCTAATTCATCTGTAAATTTTTTAGTTTGTTCCCAATTAAGAATATGCCCGCTTTTTACAAACACAATTTCGCCTTTCTTTATCTCTTCCTTTGCAAAAAGACCTTTCCCCCCCCTTTTCACTTTCTCTGATTTCTGTTTTTTGTGATCTCCAAGATTTTATTGACGACATATTACAATAGATGAAGTCGTACTATTTATAAATTTGTCCATTGATTTTATAGGACTCTTTGGGAACCCTGTGGTACTCACTCCGCCCCGCTCCTTGCCACGCCTTGCAGGCTCTCGCTCCATTTCATTCCGCTCGGGAAAATGAACAGCGATTATCTGTAATTAATTTGGAATTTGTAGCCCCTACCACCTGCCCCTAAGATGTTGGATGTGCACTAACTCGCTTTTCTAAGCTGTTCAGAAACATAAGGTTCGATAGGGATGCCTGTTCGATCTAAGAATTGCAATGCATTAACTGCAAGCATATTTCTTAGTTCATGGAATGGAGAGTCTGTGTCTTGCAGACCATCGTAAAGTTCATTTATTGCATGCTCATACATTATTCTATCAATCCACCTTCCTAATCTTTTCTTAATTCCTCTAACCTCTTGCCCATTTTTTTGAGGTGCATTATAAAAAGTAAACGCATTTCGTGTGCTTAAATCCATTTCTTGAAAAATAAAATCGAGTTCCTTTATATCTGCATAACAAACCAACTGCGAGAGTAAATAAAGATCTCTCACTCCTTGCCTTACTGGTGAAAATTGTCCTAAAAGAGATTCCTCAACAGCATCTCTAATTTCTGGGTTAGGTCGACTTATTTGAACTAGGGGTTCTTTTCCAGAAAGAAAAGTTTCTATAGCTTTTTTTGCTTTATCACGGCTTACTTCTCGAATTGCCATAATAAACTAATTCTCCCATTACTTATATATTTTTTTATACTCTAGGATATACGTACACATCCAAAGGATCATAAGGAATGCCTGAAACATTCCCACCATCCACAAATTCCAAATTAACTCTGCGGTTTGCCTCGCAAATCCTCGCCACGTTGCTCACTCCTTTCAGTCAAACAATAGTAGTTACACAGAACCAACCAGCAATTACTATCTCACTACAATTCCAACAGCAACTTAAATATAATCTAAGTATATAATTACAAATCCAAACAAAAAGATTTATATACATAATACTATGTATTAAGATACACAATGGAAACAGAAAATAAGATAATTAACTTATTCATTGAAGAAAATATCCCTAAAACAATTAGAGAAATCTCTAAAAAAATTAAATCAGATTACAAAATAACCCATACTGCAACACAAAGATTGTTAGAAAAAAGTATGCTCATATCTAAAAAGATTGGTCAAAGCAGTTTATGTGAATTAAATAATTCATTTTATAGTTCTGATATTTATGCAGTTGAAAATAAAAGAAAAGAAGACTTACTAAAAAATAAAAATTTAAAACAACTATATCAAGAAGTAATTACAAAAATCGAGTCTGTATTCTTTATTTTCACTATTTTTGGTTCATATGCTAGTAGAAAGCAAACTAAATCCTCAGATATCGATATTCTTTTTGTTTCAAATGAACAAGGTTTTGAGGAAAAAGTATCAAATATCCTTTCATTATTGCCAATAAAAACCCATCCATTTGTTTTTACAGAAGATGAATTTATAAGAATGAAAGACTCAAAAAAGTCAAATATTATTAAAGAAATGATTAAAAATAATATAATCTTGTATGGTGTAGAAAATTATTACAGGTTAAAAAATACTTAGTGATGAAAGAATAAAAGAGGCAGAGTCAAATGTAAGACAATATTTAGCTGAAAGCCTCATAAAGAAACAAACGAATGAAACGGCAAAAGAAATGTATATTGAAAATAGTAACTTATCTCTGGAAACAGCACAAAAGTTGTTATCTTTGGAAAGCCAAAACTATCAACCATATTTGTGGATAATAATATCCTCATATTATGCGATGTATTACATTGCCAATGCTGTTTTACTTAAGATAGGTTACAAAGTGGGAGATAAAATAAGCCATAAAGTAACTTCTGATGCTCTGATTGTTTTCGCAAGAGGCAAATTGAAAAAAGAGCTTATTGAGGAATATGAAACAGTCAAGGAAGATGTGCTAGAGATTATATCATCGAAAGCAGATTCTTTACTAGAATCTCTGGATTTTGAAAGAGAAAAACGCTCAAAGTTTCAATACCAAATGGATGAAAAAATAAAGAAGTCAAAAGCTTTAATTTCATTAGAAAGAGCAAAGCAGTTTGTGTTTGAGCTAAAGAAATTATTATGACTTCGCAGATCCCCATAGAACTTCAAAATAGCTTAAAAAACTCTTAACAACATCTTTACTTTCTAAAACAAAACCAATAGGGCTTTCACCCCATAATAAAATAGCAACTTTATTCCCATAAACTATTGAAGTTGCTGGAAAATCGTACTTTTCTGGTAAAAACCTAACTTGCACTAGTCTTTGCTCTTTTGTTGGTCTCTTTCCTTCCAGCCTCTTATTATAGATAATTCTGTAACTTATCTTTTGTTTCATTCTTCTTTTCTGCCAATTAGTAAAATACCACTTATAAATTTCCTTAAACTTCCCTTCTGCTCCAAATCCTACAAAATTTTCTCCAATAGTCAAGACATCTTCAAGAATTGATTTGATTCCTTCTTTTCCAATAAATACTCTTGCTTCTTGTTTTTCCAAAGCTGTTTTTTGCCGCTCTATTAGTTTGGGCAATACTCTTCTAATTACTTCTTTATTTTTCTCAATTTCCTCTCTTCTATTCTCTATAAAACCAATTATTCTTTCGGGATTCTCTGCATTAAAGAATTTCTTGTTGTTTTTAATTGTGAAACTAACTAATCCCAAATCAATCAGTTTATCTAAAATATCATAGACATAACTTCTATGAAGACCTGTCTTCCTTGCAAGATTACTTACCGTTGCTGAACCTATTTCTAGCAATGCCAAATAAACAGACCTATCATTTTTCAGCAACCCTGCTCTCTCTAATTCTGGAACATCCATTAGGCAAATAACAGTATATTTAGACTTTTAAATACTCTCTTTTGTCGTAATGGAGACTTCCGACATAAATTTAAGTATGAATTCCAGAAGTTATTACCAAGTGATTAAAATGTCTGTGAAAAATAAGATAACCTTAAAGAATGAAGTAAGGCGTTTAGAGGAACTGCTGGAACAAAAACCAAGAATAGTTTTACCAAAATTAGAGACGAGAAGTAGGTTTTTGCAACTGTATGTCTCTGATCATCCAGTTTTCCATTGTGAAGAAGGCATAAGTAATGAAATTGCAGGTTCCTTAGTCGATAGAACATTAAGAGAATTTAAAATAGCACCAGAGAATAAAGTACAATGGAGACCAGGTGGAGCTTGGTACCCTGAAGCAAAGGGTGTTTATTATAGGGTGGTGGGGAGCGGTATTTGTTTGTTAAGAAAAACATATAGACATGAATACGAGGAAGATTACGAACTTTTTCTATCAGTTAACCAAAACGGTTTTCAGGATTATCCTCCTGGAGTAGACAAACAACATCTTAACAAATTAATATATGGATTTATGGATCAAAAAGTCAGCAGAGCAAGATTAGTAAACATAGATGAATTTGGACGTATGAAATTAGATGAAGAAGAAAATAACAAGTGGTTAAAATGACAGAAACAAACGAACCTAGAATTAGAGTAAAAATAAAAAGAATTTTTCCTTATGGACCAGAAAGTTGGGAATATGTAAATCTAAAAGATTTAAAAATATGTGGAAAAATTACTGAAAGAGGTTTAGAAGAACATAGCCATGGTGGAAGCATAGTATTTGAAAGAGAAGATGTAGCTTTAGAAGGAAGATTGTATCTTAGAGCCAAGAATGGAGAATACTTAGACCACTCCCATATAATAAGCAGAAGGAATAGGAGAAAATACATTGTAACTCCAGACAATGGACATCATATTCAATGTCCGTGGAATAAAGTAAAGTCTGGTCTAGCCGTAAGAAATAAATTACATGATAACTGGGACATTTATCTTAAATCTGGAGACAAATTAACATTTATAGATGGAAAAGAATTTCTAAAAAGATATGAATTTGTTTTAGCAAGATAATCTGATTAAAAATAAACAAGTCGGTAAAATCCAAACATTATTTAACTCATAATTATGCATTTCTAAATGGAACCATACATCCTAAAGACAAAGGGCCCTTGCGTCATACTTGCAGGCGCAGGAACTGGCAAAACACACAGCATCATACAAAAGCTAAGATTTCTAATTTCAAATAAAATCTATCCAGCAGAAAGAATAGTTTGCCTTACTTTCTCTAATGAAGCAGTAAATACTCTAAGACAAAGAATGTTGCCTTATCTAAAAGATAAAGAACCAATCATAAGAACATTTCATTCATTTTGCGCAGACATACTAAGAAAACATGGAGAAAAAATAAATATCAAACAAAACTTTAAAATTATCCTGCCAGACGATGGAAAAATCCTATTGCATAAATATTTTAAAATACATCCAATGTTATGCAATAAATATGTAGAAGAAATAAGCCTATCAAAAGACTTGGGAAAAACATTAGAAGAAAACAATAATATAAACACAAGCTCAGAGGAAATAGAAATACTATCAAAGAAATTAGAAGACTTAAAGTTCAAAGTAAATACGGCGCATATAAAAAAAATATCAAAATCAGAACTAGACAAATTAAAGATAGAACGAGACAATACTGAAGAAAATCTAAAAAAGAGCAAATTCATTCAAGCATGGAAATCATACGAAAAAATAAAATCAACAAGAAACGGATTAGACTACGCAGATTTACACCATAAGGCATTAGAACTATTAACTAAATTTCCAGAAGTAACTGAAGAATTCGATTACATAATAGTGGACGAGTTCCAAGACACAAACAAATTACAATGTCTGATTCTAGAAAAACTGGCAATAAACAAGAATATTACTGTAGTAGGCGACTTAAATCAGTCAATATATCGATTTCGCGGTGCGTACGATGAAAATTTTAGTTATTTCAAAAAAATAATGGATGTAAAAGACAGCGACATATATAACTTAGACAAATCCTATCGTTCAACAAATAAAATATTGGAAATAGCTCATGAGTTAATAAAAAACAATTATAAAAATAAAGAGGAATGTTTCAAAGTAAAAAATGCCTATAACGAAAACGGGGAAAACATCAAAATATACGAATTAAAAAATAGTAAGGAAGAAATAAGAAAGATAATTGAAATATTAAAAGATGAGTTAAAGCAAGGCACGCAATTAAAAGAAATATGCATCATATTCAGAACTCACCAACAGTCATCAATGTTAAAAAAACAATTAGAATATGAAGATATCCCTTATACAAGCATAAATCGAGATTCACTATTAAAAACCCAAGTCATAAAAACAGTAAGAGCCTATCTAACAATTCTCGATAAATTAATTGCTAAATCTAAAGGGGGAGATGGCGCATGGTGGGACTTAATACACAACACATTAAAAAACAAAAATGACGAACTAATATTTGCGCAAAAAATAAAGAGCCTTAAAGAAGAAGAATGCATGAGCTTAAAGTTAATAGAAGAAAAAATACAAAGATTATCTGAACAAGGAGAAATACAGATACAAACAATAATAAAAAACATTAACCGCTTATTAGAAAATAAAGAATCTCCTATAGATGAAATAACTAAAAAAATATTTACATTTCTGAGTGTTGAAGATAATGAAGAATCAAAGAAAGACGAGTTACCAACATTAGAAAAATTTCACGCATTTGTAAAAGAATTTGTAGAAACAGATTCCAAAGAACTAAGCAGTTTAATTCACCATTTAAACACAATCGATGCCCTGGACATTTCAATAGAATCTCCAATTTTAATAAAAGATGGAATTAGAATAATGACAAATCACGCAACAAAGGGTCTGGAGTATGAGGTAGTAATAATGTCAAGCCTAGTTCAAAAAAAGTTCCCAATAGAAAGGATAGATAGACAAGACGAAAAAGAAAACCCTGAAGAAAGCCTAAATAAGCAAATAATGGAAGAAAGACGTCTTTGTTATGTCGGATTTACTAGAACAAAAAAAAGACTATACTTGACTTATGCAAGGGAATATAGCAAAAGAACATTCCAAGAAAGTCAATTCTTAAAAGAAATAAACTATCAAAACAATCCAGTAATAGATTTCATAAAAGACGAACAAGAATTATATCAAGAACCAAAAGAAAAAACACCATTAGAAAGTTCACAAAGCCAGCAAACAAATAAAAAAATAATAAAATTCTCTCCATCTTCTCTTCAGTTATTTGACGAATGTCAAAAACGCTATGAAATGAAATATATCTATCACATGCCAGACCCAATGCCTCAATCTTGGGAAGCTATTACTATAGGAAACTTCATTCACAGAGTTTTAGAACAAGGAGTAAAAAACCTATGTAAAACTCTGAAAGATTTTGAAGACTGCGCTAAAATAGTTCAAATGGAAGGATATGAGGATGTAAACTTAAACGAGGCAACAAATCTAATAAAAGTTTTCTTTGAAAGACACAATAAAAAATACAATGAAAACTCAAAAACAGAACAACCTCTGCAAACAGTCATAAACGGATTAATTTTCAACGGATTTGCAGACAGAATAGACATTTCAGACAATGGAGAGTTAACAATAATAGATTACAAAACTGGAAAATCGGAAATAAAACCAAAATACAGAAATTGGCAATTAGGAATTTATGCATTAGCCTCTAAACAATATGGAAAACCTAAAACACTTATATTAGAAATGCTTCAGAAAGAACATCCTCTAGAGTTTATAATAAACGAGCAAGGCATGGCAAAAGAAATCCACAGCCCAAGAACCCAATTCAGCTTAGAAGAAGTAAAACAAGAAATAGTAGAAACGGCAAAAAACATAATGCAAGCCAGAGTTACGGGCTTTAAAGCCTGTCAAGCAGAAAAGAACTGTCAGTTTTGTGAAGAATGGACCAACAATAATAAAGAATAACTATTCATCTCCCCATATCAATAAGTTCAGAATCTCTTCTCAATTTACGAATCATCCTTTTAGTTCTGCAAAATTCATAAGCTTTTTCACCAACGCCTATTCCTAAAGCCACACCCAAAGTTGCGCCAACATCATTTTGAAAATTCGGAGAACTTATTGCTAAATGTGCCAAATCTCCAGTAAAAGCCATTAAAGCACCAATTCCAATTTTTTCTAATTTAGAGGTATAAGTTTCAGAACGAGAGAAAAAAGCACCAAGTAAAGATCCTCCAGATAAACCCCATACACCAGCGTATAAATTATCTAATGCAAAAGGGATTACCATTTCTAAGTTTTCATAATTCATAATAAAACCAAAAAATCTAATGTTTATAAACATTTAGTTAATCTAAAAAATTAATAAAAGATAGTTTAAATACTCAACAAAAATCCAAATATCATGGGTGAAATAATAACTCAAAAATCATTAGAACAACTAGAAGAAGAAGGAAATAATGTGTCTTATCTTTTTATTAAAACAAATAGGGGTTCTTTACCTGCTAAATTTAGAGTATATGGAAGAAATTATGAAGAAGCGTTTGAGAATATGATTCAAGGATATAATTTTGTCCTTCAAGATTTTAGGGAAGGTTTACCTGAAGAAAGAAGTATAACATTAGGAATATGTGAGCAAGAAAGCAAACTGTCAAGAGATACTGATGGAAATGAGATTACAACAATAATTGGAAAACTAATGGCATTAAAAAGATAGTTTCACTTAATCCCTTCCGGAACTCTATAATCTACCCAATCTACATTTCCATCTTCTATAGCCTTTTTAACAGTTTTCTCAGTCCCACTTAACTTACTCTTACCAGATTTAACCTCCACAAAACTAACCCCAGTTACATTCTTCTCATCAAGTCCGTGAAACACAATAAAATCAACTGGCTTCCCAATAAACTTGCATTCCGAAGGATTAAATGGAAAATCAGGCAAATAGGGGGCAAGCTGTTCTGAAAACTGTCCAGCCAAAACAGAGCGAGAACGAGCAATTGCATCAGCGCGATGTTCAGGCAACTGAGCTTGCCACAATCTCTCGCGCTTAAAAGTTCCAAGACTATGCCCAATTAAATATCCAATAAAAAGAGCAACAATAACAATAATTATTGTAATTACATCAATCACCATAATTGAACAATAAATAAGAAAGGTTATTAAACTATCTTCTGCTAATTTAATTATAGTCAATTCACAAAGATTAAACAAAATTACATTATGGATTCTTAATATAATATTTGCAATTCCTTATATCATTGTGCTTTATTGCGGTTTTGCCTTCTTTCTTGGAGGTATTTCACTAATGGGGGGAGGTGTATCAATAATTGGAGTCATATTGTCTTTTGTACTTCCCATTATCTCTTTATTTATGTTTAAAATTAAAAATAACAAAATAAAACACATTAGCCTTTTATCTATGTATGGACTATTTACTATTTTATTTTTATTTATAGCCTCTGATTATGGGGGTAGCGGAATAATTAAATATTTAATTGCTCTAATATTTGCATTCCACTTACTCCCATTTTACTCATGGACAAGCACACCGAATGAATCCAAAAATAAAAAACTTATATTATTTACAATTTTATCTTACTTAGCTTTATTTTTAATTTTAATCTTTCCATTTTTATCAGATATAATCTAAATATTCAAATAACTTAAAGTTAGTATTGCTGGGTTTATATTTGTTTTATTTTTATCAGATTTAAAAGAAATAAAAAGAGTTAATAAATTAATCTAAAACTCACATTTAAATATTCTATTTATAAAATAATCTCATGCACCCTAATATTTATGCTGTAGAAAGAAATAATCATTTAATAACATACGCCCCCCACACACTAACTTCCAAAGTAGGATTAAGTTTAGTTATGGGCATGACTTACAAAGAAACTGTATTTCAAGGAGCTATGGCTCGTTGTGAATATCCTCCTATATTCAAAAAATCAATAAGAGAATTTATTGTAAGTGCTCAATCTCAACAAAAACATCTCAGTCTAAAATTATATTTAGCAGGTGGTTGCGGTTATGGAATAAATCCATCTAAACTTACTATTAACAACAAAATAATCTCAATAAGAGACTTCACCCTAAACCAACTAAAAGAAGCAGGACTCATAAAAAGTTTAAAAGAAGACCATATGTGTCGATTACCAATTTGTCCTGAAAAACATTTAGCATCTTTGACATTAGACCTTTCCACAGGAGAAGCCATTTTTGGGAAATCCTCGACAAGAAACTATAAAATCCAAGAAAGACATATCAAAGCATGAGCAATCTAAGAAAAGCACTGTCAATAACACTAATAATAGGTATGCTAATATCCATATTCTTAGTATATGAACACTTCTCACCAAAAGGCAGTGAGTTATGTCACATAGTCTCTGGATTCGACTGCGGAATCGTAAATAAAAGTCCTTATGCAAACGCAGACGGAATTTTCTATCTACTAACAATAGACTTTAATCTAAACTTGCCATTAATTAACATTTCAGAAATGAATGTATTCTTTGATTTAATAACATCAAACGCCTTCTTAGGCCTTCTAATTCTACTATTCTTATTCATTCTAAATAATAATCCTCATAAAAAAATATTATGGATAAAACAAAAAGATAATAAAAAGTGGATAATAGGAATACTAATCTTCAGTGTAATTTACGGACCAATTTATCTGTTTGCAATTCAACATTTTATACTTTACACTTATTGTTTATTCTGCATATTGTTAGATTTAGTGTTAATAACGGCTTTAATAATCGCGATTAAAATTAAGAACTAAAACTAAAGAAGTTTCACCACTTATTTTTCAGAGAGCAATATTTAAAAGATAATGAACATTATTTCTATCATGAATATAATTTTCGAAATTGTCGATAAGAATGAAAAGCTTATCAGGCTAACTAATAAACAGCATTCACATATAATGGATGAACACCCATACATGCATAAATACATTGAAGAAATCAAAGAAACATTACAAAAACCGGACAAAATAACTTCTTATTCTTTTGATGAAAATGTTAGATATTTTTATAGAAGTTACAAGCATTTAGATAACTCTAACAGATATATTATTGTAATAGTAAAATACTTAAACGGAGAAGGATACGTTATATTAGCGTATTTGGAGACTAAAATAAAATGAAAGAAAATAAAACTTATGATTTATATTACGATGAATAGGCCGATTTCTTAGAAGTATCTTTTGAAGAGCCAGCAAAATCAGGAACAACAGAAGAAATACAAGAAGGAGTTTTTGTAACAAGAGATGTCGATACTAAAAGAGTCACAAATGTTGGAATTTTATCTTTTAAAAAAAGAGTCAGTCTTCTTAAAGTAATACTAGCTTCTCTAAATAAGAAATTTCCATTAGAAATAAGTATTTTATCTAGTTGATTCATGCAAAAGCTTAAGATAAAATTAGATATCTACAGTTTAGCAATAAATATAAAATATGGAAGAAATTGAAATTCTAGCCGATGAAGAATTGTTGGTAAAAGACTGGCTTTCTCCTGAAGATGAGGAAGCAGGGAAATTACTCTTTCAAAATGTAAGCAAAAGTTAATAAAGTTTATAGATATTCAAAAAATGAGGATAATGATAATATGAACAATAACATTCTAAGAACAATATCTAATATAGTGGCTTTTGGTAACAACGACCTAAAAAGTTATGCCTCGACCTATTTGAATAGAATAAATGCTGTTGGAGAACAATTAGAATTTTTTATTAAAGATGCAATTGCGATATCCTTTGAGCTACAGCACACAAAGAAACAAGATGCGTATTCCAAAGTATTCTCATACTTAGGCAATCAGAATAACCCGCCAGATATGATTATCAAAAATAGCGATGCTTTTGAAATAAAAAAAATAGAATCTCTATTTGCTTCGCTTGCGCTAAACAGCTCTCCGCCAAAAGATAAACTTCGTGCTGAAGATATTAGAATAACCGATGCTTGTAGAAATTGTGAAAACTTAGCTTGGAAAGAAAAAGATTTATTTTATGTTATTGGTAATGCAAAGGGTGGAATTGTAAAATCTCTTTTCTTTATACAAGGAACCTGTTATGCTGCAGACCATAAAATTTATGATAAAGTTCATGAGCCCATAAAGGAAGAAGTAGATAGAATTTTAGATTCTCTTAATTTGGAAAAGGGGGAAACTGTAGAGTTAGGAAAAGTTAGAAAGGTAGACCCATTAGGCATAACTGAATTGAGAATAAGAGGAATGTGGAGTATAGAAAATCCACTTAGTGTTTTTGAGAAGTTTTGTCCTATTGAAAAGGAAAACAAATTTAATCTATTTGCTTTAATGAGAAAAGAAAAATATCTATCATTTCCAAAAGAAGATATAAATGAAATAGAATCAAATAAAAAAATATTAATAAAAGATGTAAAAATCAGAGACCCTAACAATCCTGCTAAATTAGTGGAGGCAAAGTTAATAACTTTCGTAATCAAATGAATATAGCATCATTTTTCTCTGGGGCGGGAGGCTTAGACTTGGGTTTTAGTAACGCTGGATTTAAAGTAGTCTTTGCTAATGATAATTGGGAAGGTTGCTGGGAAACATTTGAAAAAAACCATGGAATTTCAATAAACAAAAAATCAATTGTAGAATTAAAGCCGGAGGAAATTCCAGAAGTAGTTGGGTTTATAGGAGGACCACCATGTCAGAGTTGGAGTTTAGCAGGAGCAATGAGGGGAATTAAGGACGACAGAGGAAAGCTATTTTATAATTATATTAATTTAATAAAAGAAAAGCAACCACTATTTTTTCTAGCTGAAAATGTAGCTGGAATTCTTTCTCCAAAACATTATAATGAGTTTATGAAAATTATTGGTGCATTTGAAGAAATAGGGTATCATGTTTCATATAGATTACTAGATGCCAAATATTATAAAGTTCCTCAAGACAGGCAAAGAGTAATAGTTGTGGGATATCACAAAAAGTTAGGAAAATCTTTTGAATTTCCACAAGCAAATATGAGATTGTTTAGTTTGAAAGAGGCAATTGGAGATTTACCTGTTCCAATTTCCGCAAAAGAAAAAAATAAAACCCAAGGTTCTCTAAATATTCCGAATCATGAGTATATGAATGGAGGATTTTCTACAATTTATATGTCAAGAAACAGAGTTAGGTCTTGGAATGAACAATCTTTTACTATTCAAGCAGGTGGAAGACACGCGCCTATTCACCCTCAAGCTCCAAAAATGAAATTTATTGAGCAGAATAAAAGAGAGTTTGTAAAAGGAAAGGAAGATTTATACAGAAGATTATCCGTTAGAGAATGCGCAAGAATACAGACTTTCCCGGACGAATTCATATTCTATTACGAAGATATTGCTGATGGCTATAAAATGATAGGAAATGCAGTTCCAGTAAAGTTTGCAGAAGCCATAGCTAAGAAAATAATGATTGATTTGAGAGGAGTTAAAACAAAAAATATATTATTTGCTAGAAAATTGCATCTGGAAGAGAATAAGGAATTTAAATCACCGCTATCTAAAATATTAACTTCAAGTCAAGCATAAAGCATGAGATAAATCAATATGAGCCTTAAATACCTTTAATCAATTCTTTTTCTATTATTTGTTTGAAAACCTCATAGGGTTGCGAACCAGAAAGATGAGAATTACCTATTACAAAATGAGGAGTCCCTAAAGCTCCTACATTTATTGCCTCATCTTGGCTTTGTTTAATTTCATCTTTAAATGTGTGATGTTGCAAACAAAAATCTACATTGCAACCTATCTGTTGTACCCAGAGCCTCAAATTTTCTGAGTTAATAGAACTTTGATTTTCAAATATTTTATTATGTATCTGAAGATAATGCTCATTATTAATATTATGTTGGACACACCTAGTAACTTCTGTTGCTTCTTCTGCAGAAGGGTGTATACTTCCCAAAGGAAAGTCTTTATAGACAAGCCTAAGTTTACCAGTATCAATATATTCAGTTTTTAATTTAGGCAAGGTATTTTCCCAGAAAGTCTTACAAAAAGGGCATTGGTAATCAAAATACCAGAACATCATAACTGGAGCATTCAAGCTACCAACTGTAAAATCTTTGTCTTTTAAAATTGGAAATGCTTTGATTTGGGAAGATTGATTAATTTTCAAAATTTTCTCAGAGTAACTGTTCAATATATGAATCATGCATTGAAGGCAGTCTAAAGCATCTTCTTTATAATCTTTAATTTGATTAGGATGAACACTATCATTTCTTTTTATTCTGATTCGATGTAATATAGAACATATATCTTCATCCATGCCAACTATAGAAAAAAGAGTATCTATCTTTTCAGAATGGCTTATTTTATTGAATCTATCAATCCTATTTCTAATTCTGAAATCTTCAATTCCAATACCTTCTAGATATAATCTAAATAGATGACTACAAAAAAGTTCGGAAGTAATGCCTATAGAAGCAATAGCTGATAAGTATTGACCATTTACATAACAGAATATAGCTTCTTTAAGACTATCCATAAGATTTCTAGGAATGCCTATTGCCTTAACATCAGATTTTATTTCTCTAATTCTCTCAATAATAAAATCTGTTTTACGAGTAAAATCTCCAATAAGTTTATTAGCTAAATCTTCTACTAAAGACTGTTTTTTAGGAGATTCTTCAATAGAGTCAATTTGATTGAGATAGTCTATAACCTCTGTTTCATAATCCCACACTTCAGACATTCAGTCTTAATTTAATCTGATTATATAAGAATTATTATTGTCTGCCTACTACAAAATTTCACATAAAATCCAGAGTTTAAACCTTAACTTCCTCATCGCTAACTAAAACTACATCTGCGATCTTATCGCTTTCCTTAAGTTTAACAACGCGCACTCCTTGGGTAGCTCTTCCCATTTCCCTCATTTCATCCATCGAAATGCGCACAACCATTCCCTGTTTCGTCGTCGCAATAATAGAACTGTCATCAGTCACAGGAAGAGAACGAACTACCTCGCCATTTTTATCTTCAGTGCGTATGTTAATAACTCCCTTACCACCGCGCCCAGTTAAACGATAATCTTCCAAAGCACTTCTCTTACCATATCCTTTATTTGTCACAGTCAATATAGAAGTCTTGTTAGAATCTTTCAAAGGAACAGGAACAAGAGAAACAACTTCATCTTTAGAGTTAAGTTCTATACCGCGAACACCATAACTAGCGCGCCCCATCTGACGAACATCATCAGAATTAAATCTTATAGCCTTACCGTCGGAAGTAGTCAATAATACTTCCTGCTTGTCAGAAACGCGCATAACGCTAATAAGCACATCCGAGCCATCAACAGGCATATTCATAACACGAACACCCGTAGCGCGAGGCTTAGATACATCTGAAACAGCTATTTTCTTTACAATTCCAAGTTTAGTTACAAACATCAAATATCCCTTATCAAAATCAGAAACAGAAAGCACATTAGCAATTGTCTCATCTCTTAAATCTAACATATTAACAATTGCCTTTCCCTTACTCTGTCTTTCGGAAGCAGGAACTTCATTAGACTTAAGCCAATACAATCTTCCACGAGAAGTAAAGAACAATAAATAATCATGAGTCGAGCAAGTAATAAGCTTAGTAACAAAATCTTCTTCCTTCAAATCTGCTCCAGTAACACCAACGCCACCACGCTTCTGTTCTTTGTAAGACTTAACATCAACGCGTTTAATATATCCAGAGTTAGTAACCATCACAACAACGTCTTTCTTTTCAACTAAATCTTTCTCAGTAATTTCATCAACATTGCGTATAACTTTAGTTCTGCGATTATCTCCAAACTTAGTCTTCAATTCATTTACTTCTTTCTTAATTACTTTAAGAATTTCCTTTTCATCTCCAAGTATTTTCTTCAATTCAGAGATTAATTCTTTAAGTTTTTTCTCTTCATCTTTAAGTTTCTCAGCTTCTAAATGAGTAAGTTGTTGCAATCTAATTTCCAAAACAGCTTTAGCTTGTCTATCAGTCATTCCGAATTTCTTCATTAAACCTTCATGAGCCGCCTTAGTATCTTCGGATTTCTTTATCAAAGTAACAACTGCATCTATATCTCTCAAAGCAATTAACAAACCAAGAACAAGTTCAAGCCTATCCTGAGCTTTCTTCAAATCAAAATCAGCCCTTCTACGAACAACAATCTGCCTATAATTTACATACTCTCTAATTATATCTAATAAATTAAGCACACGAGGCTGTTTGCCAACTAGAGCAAGCAAATTAGCATCGAAACTAGTCTGAACATTCGTCATTTTATACAACTGATTCATTGTAAATTTAGGCTCAACACCTTTCTTCAATTCAATAACAATTCTTACATTGCCTCGCGCAGATTCATCTCTCAAATCAGAAATATCTGGAAGCTTTTTCTCAGTTGCAAGTTTGGCTATATTCTTAACCAAATCTGCCTTATTTACCATATAAGGTATTTCAGTAATAATTATAGATATTTTTCCTTTCTTATCTTCTTCAATTTCGCTTCTGGCGCGAATAACAATTTTGCCTTTTCCAGTTCTATACATTTCCTTAATTCCAGGCCCAGTAATTAATCCACCTGTGGGAAAATCAGGTCCTTTGACTATGCCAATCAAATCTTCAACAGTAACATTTGGATTTTCTATATAATGAATAACTGCTTCAGTTATTTCAGTCAAATTATGTGGAGGAATATTAGTAGCCATTCCAACAGCAATACCTGTAGCCCCATTCAGCAAAAGATTAGGCAACTTAGCAGGAAGAGTTTCAGGCTCTTTCAAATCATTTGAAAAGTTAGGCCTCATCTTTACTGTATCTTTTTCAATATCTACAAGTAACTCTTCTGATATCTTGCTTAGCTTCGCCTCGGTATAACGATCGGCAGCCGGAGAATCTCCATCCTGATTTCCAAAATTTCCTTGTCCATGAACTAAAGGATAACGTAAAGAAAAATCTTGAGCCATGCGAACCAAAGCATCATAAATGGCCAAGTTTCCATGCGGATGATAGTTTCCCATAGTCTCCCCCACAATCTTAGCGCATTTTCTTGTAGGCTTGCTATAATCTAATCCCATAACATTCATTGCATATAATATTCTTCTATGAACTGGTTTCAAACCATCTTCAACAGAAGGCAGAGCTCTATCAACAATAACAGACATGGCATAATCTATAAAGGACTGCTCCATCTCCTCAACAATTTCAGCTGCAAAAACTCCTTTTTCTTCCCCTATTTGTTCTTTCTCTCGACGTTTATTTTCAGCCTTTGTAACTTCTTCTTCAATCATTTCTTCCTTCTTGCCATTGCCATTCTTCTCGTTTTCTTCTTCACTCATGTTATAATTCTTCTCCTATACGCGAGTGTAAGCAAATCTTCTGATTTGCGCACATGTTGTGCTTTGCACAACTTTGAAGACGAGCTGAGCAAATTCAATGAATTTGCGAGTATGTTGCGACTTGCTCGCAACTTTATGTTAGAATTATAACAGACAGAAACTTTAGTGAAAGTTTTCTGTATGGAAAATTTCTTGCTAGATAATGAAATTTTCATTTCAATTCCTCCATTTTATTTTCAGTATTAACATTCTCTACCTCAGCATTTTTTACTTCAACTTTAACCTCTTCCATTTCAACTTTAACATTTTTCTCTTCTTCAGCAGTGACATTCTCATCATCATCTTCATCGTCAGAATAAGTTACAGACAAATCCAAATCAGATGCAAGAGGAAATTGCACATTCGTTTTGTGCTCTTTCAATTCCATTAAGTGAGCAATTGCTTCATCTATTTCAGCATCATTCATTAGCACATCGATAACTTCTATCTCTTCTTCAGTCTCATCTTTTTGTTCTTCAACCATTTTTATTTAACACCTCTTATTTTTTCAGCAGTTTTGCTTAATTGAACATCAGTAAAATTAGGCATTTTATTTTCCAATAATTTTTTAGAAGTAATATCTCCTTCATCATGCATAGGAACTATATGTACATGCGTGTGTGGAACATCAAATCCAGTAATTGCTATCCCTACTTTTTTGGGTTCAAAAATTATATTTATCTTTTTAGATAACTTATGAACAACACTCATTATATGTATATAATCACTTTCAATTAAATTATAAAAATTCTCTACATGAGATTTTGGAATAACTAATATATGGCCTTCATTAACAGGGTGTATCTCCATAAAAGCAATTACTTGCTTGTTTTCATAAACAATATTAGCAAAAATTTCCTTTTTTACAATTTTACAAAATACACATTCTTTGTTTTCCATCTTAAATATCAATCTGCGCCTCCGACGCATGCTCAGCAATAAACTGTTTTCTAGGTTCAACATCATCACCCATTAATTTGGAAAACACTTCATCAGCCTTAACACCATCTTCAATCGTGACTTTTTTCAGCATGCGAGTTTTAGGATTCATAGTTGTATCCCATAACTGGTCAGCATTCATTTCCCCAAGACCTTTAAACCTCTGAACATCTACATTATCTCCAAGTTTAGAAATAATCTCTTTTAACTCTTTATCTGAATAAACATAATGATCTCCGCGCTTGCGCACTCTATACAACGGAGAAACAGCAACATAAATATTTCCATTCTCTATCAACTTAGGCATAAACCTAAATAAGAAAGTTAAAAGCAAAGTGCGAATGTGCGCCCCGTCAACATCAGCATCGGCCATAAGTATAATCTTAGCATATCTCAACTTAGTTATATCAAATTGGTCTGTAATCCCGCATCCAACTGCGGTAATCAAATTAGTTATCTCTTCATTAGATAAAACTTTAACCAACTGAGCTTTCTCAACATTCAAAATCTTGCCCTTCAATGGAAGTATGGCTTGAAATTCTTTATTTCTTCCTTGTTTGCTGCTATTATGCGCAAACACTCCACAAGATAATGCAAAATTATGAGTATTAGAAACTTCAATGTCATAAACGTCTATTCTTTTATGCAATCTTTCAATCCTTTTTATTTTATGATTTTTTACAGCCAATAAAGGAGCATTAGCAATATTTTTAATATCATTTTTATTGTCTTCAAAAAATAATTTAGGTAATAATTCTTTATATAAAGGCATCAAAGAATCTTCAATAGTCAAATCTTTAGCTTCTTTATAACATCCATTTCTCAACATAAATTTATGATCTAGAGTGCAAATTATTTCTTGATTATTATCTAATATTAGTTTAATAACCTCAGCATCTTTTTTTGTAATTCTAGGATGTAATATTTTTTCAATTCCAACTGAACCATCTGACTTAATTGTGTAGCAATAATTTTGTTTTCCAATTTTATCTTCTTCAACTAATCCTTCAAAACTAAGATTTCTTCCATCTGTTAAAGCAACCTGTGTATTTCCTGAAAAGCATCCAGCCGCAGAATCTCCTTCCACAATAAATATCTCACTCTCTTCAGCCTTATTCGAAGAACAATCAGCTAACTTTCCAGGCAATCCTCCTACAGAAAAAGCATTCTTTCTTCTAATAAGCTCTTTAGCCTTCTTAGCGGCGTTTCTAGCCTTCTGCCCTTCTATAGCCTTATCAACAATGCGTCTGGCAACCTGAGGATTCTCTTCAAAGAATTCAGTCATTGCAATCATAGAAACACTGTCTACAATTCCTTTGACTTCACTATTTCCTAATTTAGTTTTAGTCTGTCCTTCAAACTGCGGCTCAGGAACTTTAACAGAAATAATAGCAGTCAAACCTTCACGAACATCATCACCAGTGACATTTCCATCTTTCATTAACTTGCTCTTATTTCCATAATCGTTAATGGCTCTAGTAAGCGCAGTCTTAAATCCTACAACATGAGTCCCTCCTTCAATTGTATTTATAGTATTAACAAAACTCAAAACATTTTCTTGATATCCGTCATTATATTGCACAGCGCATTCAACAAAAACCCCTTCTTGTTCTTTCATAAAATAAACAGGTTTAGCATGAATAGAAGTTCTGGTTCTATTTACCCACTTAATAAAATCAATCAAACCCCCTTCATAACTAAAAACTTCCTTTTTATTTGTAATCTTATCACTTAAACTTATTTTAACGCCTTTATTCAAAAATGCAATCTCACGAAAACGAGTTTCAAGAATAGAAAAATCAAACTTCGTTACTGAAAATATCGTTTCATCAGGAGTAAATGTAATAGTCGTCCCGGTTTGTTTCTTATCACACTCTCCAACAACTTTTAACTTGTAAATTGGTTTTCCTATTTCATATTCTTGCTGATAAATCTTGCCTTCTCTTTTAACAACAACCTTAAAATGTTTAGACAAAGCGGCAACAACACTCATGCCTACGCCATGTAAACCTCCAGAAATCTTATAACTCCCTTTATCAAACTTCCCTCCAGCATGAAGCTTAGTTATAACAACTTCAACTGTAGGTATTTTATAAACTGGATGAGGGTCAACAGGAATTCCTCTGCCATCATCTTCAACAGTAACGCTTCCATCAGCATTTAAAGTAATCTCAATGTTAGCGCAGAAACCAGCCATTGCTTCATCTACAGCATTATCCACAATTTCATCAACAAGTTTATGCAACCCATACTTGCTCGTGCTTCCTATGTACATTGCCGGGCGCATACGGACCCCTTCAAGCCCTTCAAGAACTTTGATATTCTCGCCAGTATAACCTTTTTCACCCATATCAATTCAAAAAAGTAAAAGCCCTTTATAAACCTTTATGCCAAAAATAACACTTTTGCCGACGATAAATTAAATTTAGAAAAAACTGTAAAATTAACTCTTTTTTGACTTTTTTATAATGTAGATAGCAAGAATTCACTAAATATCGGACCATTTAACAGTTTGCCAATTTTCTCTTGAATATGTTTCTTTAAGTCTTGCCCAATTTTTTATGAAAGCTTTACCTTCTCTTTCCTCTACACCACTAGGACATTCGCTACAAATTCCATCCCATCTAAACTTATCATTTAAGTATTCTAATGCTTGTTTTAATCTGCTTCCAGTTCCATTAGAACTTTGAGTCATAACTTGACCTTCATCGTTAATTAAGTACCAATTTCCTGTGGCAGGTACAAAATATTTTCCAGCAGATGACTTGTAGATTATATTTAGTGAGAATATAGGTCTCTTAAATTGCACTAAGCTTTCTAGTTTTTCTTCTCCTTTCATAGATTCATTTGCTATTTGATCACGTGTCAGTGAAGAGTCATAAGGACTTTCAGAAGGAAATTGTTGAGAGGAAGACCTGTAACTTGATAATTGTAAATTTGGATATCCTAAATCTCTTTTTTGTTTATCACATGCAACTAAACTTAGTGCAGTTAGTGCAACTAAAACATTTAAGTTTTTTCTCATGTTTGTATAAAGAATTTTTAACTATTTAAAATCTTGCTTCTTCACACTGGACTTAGCATTTTTATGCATATTCCTATAAGCTTCCGTCCATGAAACTCTTTTTCTGTCTCTGTGCAACTTCAAAGCGCTTTTATGACACTTAGAACCGCAATAATAATTTGTGCTTCCATCATTCTTAAATAAATAAACTCCCATGAAGTCTTCTTGTTCTTTTCCACAAAAAGTACACTTGGCGATTGTCATGTTTAGGAATGCGCTCCTTTTGTAGCCCCGCGAGCGCGACGAGCTTCAATTTCAGTTTCTCTCAAAGTAATTAAATCACCTATACGAACAGGACCTTTAACATTTCTACGCATTTCCTTCCCAGAATTTCTGCCTTCAAGAATCTTGCATTCAACTTGAGTAATCTCTCCTCTGGCGCCTGTGCGTAAAATCAAACTCTCAACAACTGCCTTTACAGGAGGCTCATTAGAAAGTCTTCCAGGAGAAGACGAAGGCGCACTAGTAACATTATCTTTAATAGGTCTCTGTTTATTCCCACCCATGTTTAATTTCTTCCCTCCATTGCGAGCGAAGGCGAGCCAATGGAAATTAAACAGACAGAAACTTTTCTCTGACAAGTTTCTTGTATTGGAAATTTCAATGAAATTTCCATATTACTTGCCTCTTGCTTTATGTAGTGACTGTATTTCCGCAGTTGCCTCACCTGCGTCGATAATAGCGACTGCGCTTGTAGAAACTGGAATTCCAACAGCAACTCCAAGTTTCTGTTTAGAATCAACTTCAATGCAAGGAATATTTTTCTCTTTAGAAATAATAGCCAAGTGAGCAATAATTTCTTTAGGGTTAACATCAGCAGCATAAAAAACAGCTTTTGCGACACCGCGTTCAATAGCCTTGGTAACTTCGTTAGTTCCCTTGTCGACTTTTCCAGTCTTTCTAACCTTCTCAATTAACATATAGTAATCCATTTTTCAATCAACCAATAACAAAAGAAGCAAGCCTCAAAGGTCATCGGCATAAACTATTGAAAAAGTGAGTTTATAAAGATTACGTTTAAAATTTTAATGTATCTTGCAAACACAATATAGACATTCCCGTTGATTATGCTACTCCAAAGAGGGAATGTATAGATAGAGATTCCCAAAGAATATGAGACCAGATTAAGGGGAATCTCTATATCACTATCAAAATAAATAATTATTTCCCAAACAACTTTTTAAGTTATGCTTAACTTCACTTTATTACTTATAATATTAATCGACCTTATCTTCACTGAAATGTCATTATTGCCGTCACCAGTTAAATCTATGCTCTTTGTTTCTGCCACAGTTATTGTCACTGGCTGTGAAACCCCGCTAACTTCAAATACTGCCTGAACAGGACTTGATTCTTTCAATATCATATAATATTCATTTCCAGAAACACTAAAGAAAGTTTTCTCATCTTTCAGAACATCTATTATCTCCTCTATATCTATATTTCCAAGTTCGTGTGTTTGAACTGGAGGTTCATAAAGAGGAGTCGTCTCTAAAGTGACTATTCCAGGCCTTGTATCATCTCCCCTTCCTCTGTAAGTATATTCTGTCACAAGACTTACACACACTCCATCCTCGCATCCAAACTCACATTCCAAATCACTGCAACTGATTTCTTCAGACACACTATTCAATTCACTGCTTATAGAAGAAGTATCTTCAACAACTTTTCCAGTTATCCCTGAGAAAACAAGTGTAAGCAACAATATAATTACCGCCAAAAAAGAAACAGCAAATACTGCCAAAGCTGTCTTTTCATTCCTTTCAATCATCTTTCACCCCACCTCCTCTTTCTTTTATTTCTTTCTATAACATAAACAACTGCAGAAATTATAACAATTGCCCCAAATACAGCCAACAATATATAAACTATTTTATTTTTCATAATCTCCTTATCAATTTGTGATACGGGCACATCATCACTATCATCTTCAGGACTTAAACCAATTATATTATTTGCCCCAGACATTCTCGTTAAAACAAGACTGACTTCTCCCGTTATTGTATTTATATTATCTAGTCTTACTGAAAAATCTTTTTCAGTGTCACTATTAAGATCAATCTCAACTTCTCCATCAACATTAATAGTAAATCTCTGTCCATCGCCATCAACTCCTAACAAAACAGAAGTATTTGTGCGACTTATCAATGTTAATAAATAATTATGTCCAGATAAATTAAGACTTATTTTTTCCCCGCTTAAAAGAATAACCATTTCACTATTAACAAGCTCCCCTACAACATAAGTTCTGACTCCTGCGCCAGCTGCCCCTCCTCCGCCAGCTCCCCCGCCTCCTCCGCCACTGCTCGAAGATGAAGAACTGCTACTTGATGAAACAGGACAGTCAGAGCACGTAATTGTGCTTGTAGTAGAATCTATTTTCGAAGCAACTCCTCCAGAACCTGTTGCAGTTGCCGATATCGTAAATCTGCAGTTTCCCGTAGTGCCTTGCGTTACTGTCCATGTTCTTGACTGTTTGCTTCCATCAGTCATTCCTGAAATAGATTTAGGATTTGTCTGACTTCCTATGCTGCATCCGCCTGAATTTGAAGTAAATGAAAGAGAAATGTCTATATTGCCTCCTGCTGTGACTTCTGCTGTTGTAGTTATAGTCTCTCCCATTGCTGTTGAAGAAGCAGAATTGCTTACGGTAACAGCAACATTAATTACATTGACTTCTTTATTATTATCTGCAACATAAGTATCAGTCACAGAATCAAGCATAATCTTTGAGAATCCATTGCTTCCTGACTTAGTTGCTCTTAATCCGGAAAATGTGACTTGTATGTTATTTCCAGGATTAACAGATTGCCCATAAGACTGAGGATAATTTGAATCTTCAAGCCAGTTGCTTGAATCAGAATATAATGTTGCTGTGCTCAACGTTCCTGCAGCATCGCCCGTATTCTGAATTGTTGATGTGCATGAAAATAAACTGTTTATTACTGTTTCAGAAGGAGAGCATGAAAAACTTGTTACCTGAAAGTTTGCTACAGCCATCACAAAACCAGCATGCAAAGCCAGAGCTATTAAAAATGCAAATCCTATTTTAATGTGTGTTGTTTTCATCATAAGCTATTATTTATTTTAAATGTTGTGACAACATTAGCATAATTATAATCTTCATCATAGCACCATAACTGGACTCCATAATGTTGTGTAGGTAATCCAGTAAGATTCAAAGCATATGTATGCGATATTCCTCCTGTTGAAATATAAGTCGTCAATCTTGATGAATCTTGTCCTGAACAAGACTGATAGCTTCCCGAGGTATAACACGAAGACCAATTGTTTCCATCACTGTAAGAATGGTAACTATTAGATATATATTCTGTTCTATAAACAGAACCATTATAATTATATTTTGTGGTATTGCATGCATTTGCAGTCATTGCAGTGGCTGTTCCATTTAATGCAGTAGAGTTCCATCCAGTGCAATATCCCCAGCTAACAAAATTATCATAATTTACCAAATATATATTACAAGTCGATGATTTTGTAGTTACCGCAGTCAAAGGCAAACTTAAATTGTAAGTCGCATTATTTGTCACACTTATAGATGTAATATTTGGAGGGCTAAATTCTTTTACTCTGACATTCCCTCCAGTGATTGTGACTCCCCCAACAACTGCTTTTATTGCAATATCTCCTTTAGTCCAATTCACAGTATTGCTAATATTTATTTGATAAGTCCCTGTAGATAATTCTGTCGTAGTATAACTCGGCGTTGTATAAGTTCTGCATGATTCTGTCCAGCAGTTTTGAGTTGCTGAATATTGAACGCTTGATATAGACGCAGAAACTAAACTGTCACTTTGATTTTTCACATACAATCTGATAGTAATATTCTCATTTGGAGCAAAATAATATTTCCAGTTTCCAGAAGAGTCTTGATTTGAAAAGTATCCATTGTATGCTGCCTTGCCTTCGAAACTTACTCCGCTCCAGTCTTGAACAGTAACGGAAGAATCTGTGTCTTTTGTCCATTCTCCCTGGAGATAATTCCACCCTATTTTCCATCCACCTGAAGGAGCATAAATTGTAATATTTCCAGTTGCATTAATTCTGCATTGTCCTGAAACCGCAGAGTCGCAATAAACTCCAGAAGAATTTACTGCAAATCTATATTCTTCCTTGGTACTCTGATAATTATCATATCTCCATTGATACACTTTTGTTAGATTTCCTGTCGCATTTCCTCCATTTGGTTTTGTCAAAGTCGCGCTTGCTAAGACATTCTCGCTCGAAGGTCTATAAGAACTGCTTCCACTCCATGATACTGTAAATGGAACGGTTCTGAATGAAACCCACCCACTCTGGCTGTCATTAAGAACATTATCTTTGACAACAATGCTGAGATAGTGGTATCCTCCCCAGCTTCCCCCGCTCCAGACATTGTTATTCGGACATACACTGACATTTGCCGTCGCATTAAATGATGTGTTATTAGTCCCTAAATTAACAGTAAAGTTTGAATATTGAGTCTGTGTTGAACTGGAACCGCTCCACACATCTTCATATATTTTATTAATTGAATAGTTCCCGCTCAACGGAGTATTTGAACTCCAGTCAGAATCATAAACAGAAAGAGAAAGATTAACGCATTGCTCTGAATCAACATTATAACTATTTGATGATGTTGAAACTCTAAAAGGCTGAACATTAAACCATAGCCATCCTGTTGAACTTTCTCCTTCTGAATTATTAAGAGTGATTTCTCCCCAATAATATCCAGTAGGCCATGCACTCCCATTGAATGTGACATTTATAAGACCATTTCCATTAATATTTAGAGGAGTTATATTAAAATTAGTGGGATAATTCATTTCTTTTGAATTATATGTTTGTGAATCCCATGTTCTTAAAACGGCTGCAGTAACTGTAGTGTTTAAATAATCTGAAGCGTTGTACCTTGCTCCGCCTGAATAACTCCATTTATAACTCTTTGTTGTCGTAATATTGAAATACACCGGCTGGTTTCCTCTTATGCTATATGTTGAGCCAGTTCCTGATGAATTTGTCGGCTGAGCCTCAACATAAAATGCAATTGTATTAAACCATGCATATCCTGTATCTGTATTGTTTACATCAAGAACAACAGAATAATATCCTGTGCCCCAGCTTCCGGATGTTTTATTTATCTGAATAGTATAATTGCTCTGATTAGTTGATGCATACCAATATGCAGGGCTTGAAGCATTTACATAAATCCTGCTTGCTGTATATTCAGTCGAATTCAGTTCCTTGCATGGCCATGTCTTGCAATTTTGTACTTTTTTTATTCCAACAGATATATTTCCATATATATTTCCTCCTCCAGTATTAGAACCCCACCAGTTGTCTCCCGCTTTGTTTATTGTTATATACAAAGTTACATTCTCTTTTGAATTGAAATAACTCTTATAATTGCATGTTGTTGAAGTGCACTCAATTGGCTGTCCATATACATCCCAGAGCTTCACTGCAAACCAAGCATAACCATAGTCTGTGTCTCCTGAGGCTGTTGTTCCCTGCAATATGACTCTATAATTTCCTGTTTTCCATGAACCTCCTGAAGCAAATGAAACAGGAAGAGTGAGGGCATTGCTATTCCAATTGCTTGAAGTGACGGAAATAGAACTTAAATTTGTAACATTATATCCAGAATCAACGGGAGGCCATACCCACTCCCCATCTCTTCCCATATATTCGACTCTCTTGACAGTTACTGTTCCACCCTTTCCTGTCTGATAACCTCCAAAACCGCTGCTCCCCCCTGCTTCATACATCCATACATTGATAGTTATATTATTTGAAGGATTATTTTGCCAGTTAGTGCTCCATCCATAAAGATAAAATGCTCTTGCTTCAAAGTTTCCATAAAAAACAGAACTGCTGCCATCAGGTCCTACAACATAGAACTTAGCTATGCTTGTTCCTGCGCTCCATTTTGAATCTGGCTGAACAGTGCAAGAATATCCTCCAGAAGTGTCTGTTGACTGACATGTTGAGGCTGTTAAATTAAGTGCCTGTATTGAACCAGTTTCGAGATTTCTAACTTCTAATACTGTGATTGTTGCATTGCTTACAACCTGCTTTGTTGCAGTATTTACACTGCATCCTGCGCTATACATTCCATAAGAACTGCTATTTCCTGTGCTATTTGAAGCGCTTGCTCTTCCCGACGGATTGTTTGCTTGAGTTATTTGCATTTCAAAATAAACTGTGTCTGTTGTCTTAAATTGTGATGAGTAATAAAAACTAGACCCAGACCCAGAAGTAGATGGGGAGTTCTTTGAGACCAAACAATAATCATAAGGATTTACAATAAACTTTGTTTTAGCCCCTAACGTCCTGTCATTGCCAAATATAAAAACATCATAAACCCCTCCTGCTTTCGGCGCATCAAGTTTTATTTTCTGTTGAGTCGAATTCCATCCCCATTCATTAACGCTGTTTGATGAATTCACGAGAGAATAATTAACTTGTGTATATGAATACTCTGTTCCATTCATATAAGTGACAAGAAATACTTCTGCATCAGTCAGATTGAATGAACTTGACGTCTGATTATAAGCATTGACAGTTAAATAAACATATTCGTTCGCGCCAAAAAGCTCTTTTATGCTCCCTTCCTTATCAGTCGACTGCGCAGACATTACTCCTGAAATTACATTTACTATTCTTGTGTCTGTTTGAGTATCTCCTGAATGTGAAAGTATAGTTTCAAGAATATACTTTCCTGCAGTTAACGGAGAAACAACTGAAAATTCGTAACATCCTGATTTCCCGCAACTTGCATTCCATGCGGCATTTGTCGAAGAGAAAGCATTGCCAAGATCATCTTTTAGACTAATATTAAATGATATTGCAGTTATATTTTGAATGACTGAACCATTGGCTCTGTAAGTTGGCAAAGCTTCAAGCCTTAATGTTTTATTTGAGAATGTGGAAAACTCATACTCAAATCCTGATGATGCTGATTTTTTATCGACGGACAGTGCCCAATCTTGAACTTGAAATGAAATTATTGAATCTATGCTGCCATCACCTGATTTTGATATGGTCACGTGCGCCGAATATGTCCCATAACTAAAAGTAACTGCATCAAAAGTAAACAGAAAACTATTAGTAAATGAATTATTGCTGTTTAAGACTGTAGAATCTATTGATTTGACTGAATTGCCTCCAGAGTCTGCAATGTATCCTGTAAAGGTGTAACTGTCTGAAGAAGATGCATTGTTTATTTTTACTTCAACTTTTGATTTTTCACCTATGGCAAATATATTTTTAAGGCTGTTTAAATCATCTTTCATATAAAGATTATAAGAAAATGGCACAATAGAAAACGAACTAAACGCTTTGAAACGATTCAATTCTACAAAATAGTCTCCGTAACTTGATGGAGCCGTTACACTTGACGTGCATTTTCCATTGCTTCCAGTCGTGCAGGCAAAGCTTTGCATAATAGATTTAGTTGAATTTGTTAAACTTCCATTGATAGAAACATTCGCGACAAAAATTTCTTTGTCGCCAATTAATTTTATTGCTTCTGCTTCTATAATCATCGATTCTGAAGGATTATAAACTGCCTTATTAGAACTAACACTAAGTGAATCAAGTGTTTGATTAATGACAATTATTTCAACTTCTGAAAATGAGATATTGTTGTTCACATCTTTATATTCTGCTCTTATTTTGTAAGCTCCTGCGTATTGTGGCGCGCTCACATTAATTGCAGTAAGATTATAATTGCTTGCTGAATGAAACATCCCTATGGAATTCGCAGTAAACGTATAATTAGAAATAACTGTGGAAGAATTTTTTATTGTTAAATTAACCGTCGCATTTTGCAACACCGCTGCGCTTGAAACTAATGTCCCATTGTTGGAATAATTTGCCTGATACACAAACCCTTTAAATTCTATGCTTTCATTCGCCTTAGAAACAGTGTCCGGAACAGTAAAATAAACATCTGAAAGATAAGTATTCGCATAAACCGCGCCAGTTAAGACCATAATCATTAAAAGAAACAAAAATGCAAAAGCATAATCTCTTTTTTTTATCATTAATAGTCCTCTTTATACTATGCCTATCTTTGTTTTTATTATATATAAATCTTTCTCAAACTAAACTTTTGCGAATCCCTCATAAAATGAGGTACAGGTTTCCGAAGAAATCGCAAAAGTTTAGTCAAAATTATTCAGGGCTTTTTCCAACTCACATTAACCATATCTGTCCTTTCGCGAGCATTAATATCTAACAAATTAAAATCTTCAGGCATAAATATAACATGCTTGCTTTTTACATTATCTCCATCATACTCTATTTTTTCATTTGACTCATTCATATTTTTCCCCAGACAATATCTTATTAATGACTTCTTGCTCTCCTTCTTGCTAACACTTTTATCAATTAATAATTTTTTATTGACAGAATTCCAAATTATCTCTCCCGTATATGCAATCATCGCACCGTTATCGGTTAAAAACTCACGAGCAGGACAAAACATTTTAACATTTCGAGCTTCGCACATCAGTCTGCACATTTCCTGCAAACGAGAATTGCAAGCAACTCCGCCACCAAGAACAAGCTCCGTTTTTCCAGTATGAGCAAGCGCTCTTTCAGATGCCTCAACAAGCATTGCAAAAGCAGTCTCCTGCATTGAAAAAGCCAAATCCTCAACCGAAACACCTCTATCATAAAGTTGTTTCATTTTAGTTTGCATTCCAGAAAAAGAAACATCCATTCCCTTTATTGAATAAGGCAGTTCAATATATTTGCCATTTTTAGCTTTCCCCTCAAGAACAGGCCCGGCAGGAAAAGGAATTCCAACATAACGCCCAAAAGTATCAATAAAATTTCCAATACCTAAATCAAGTGTCTCTCCAAATACTCTATATTTTCCAGACGCACCAGCAAGTTTTTCTCGATTTTTTAAACTTGATGGCATCCGATGCGACTTGCTCGCAGCGGTGTATGCAATTACTTGAGTATTTGCCCCAGAAGCATAAAGTAAAACAGGATCAATAGCGCCGACGCTCTGCCCTATCTCCAGGTGTGCTATACAATGATTCACAGGCACAAGTGGAACACCAAGCAGTTTAGCCTTTAGCTTGGCAAAATTTAACCCTGCATATAAACAAGGAGCAAGCCCAGGAGCATTAGAAACAGCAATAGCAGTTATATCCTTATCACAAAATCCAGATTTAGAAAGCGCTTCATTCCAAACAGCGTCGGCAACTAATTTATGATGTTCAGCGCTTTTATTAGGAATTATTCCACCTTCAGAAGGTTTGTACATATCCTTCACATTCGCAAATATTTTTCCGTTAGAAACAACTCCAACCCCAAATGTGTGCGCAGTAGTCTCTATTCCAACAATCATAAAATTAAAATGTAAAAGACATTTATAAAGATTAACAATTAGCGAACAATAGCCCAAACCATATCATCCATAAACTTTCCGTTTTTTAATTTATTTTTTCGCAATATAGTAAACGCATTTAACTTTTGCATGCTTTTATGCGTTTACTAGATAGCGGACGCTTAAGATTATTTAGTGCGTCTGCTATATTCCTTCTAATTTATACCCAGATTTTTCAAGCATCCTTGCAGAAGCCTTATTGAATATTCTAACATTTCCCTGTAATCTCTTAAGATTATAATTTTTGAAAGCATATCTCACAAACAATTTATGAGCAGCAGTTCCCAATTCCCTTGCCCCTAAAAGGTTTAGCAACCCATGAACTACTAATTGCTTTATACCCATATATAATATACCCATATATAATATCATGAATTCCAATTTCCCCGGCAATTTCCCCATTAATATAGACATTCCCGTTGATTATGCTACTCCAAAGAGGGAATGTATAGATAGAGATTCCCAAAGAATATGAGACCAGATTAAGGGGAATCTCTATATCTATAACAAAACTATCTGACTTTCTTTTTATTTTATTGACATTATATTCCTTAATCATTGATCTAATCTCTCATCTCACTTCTTCAATATTTTTAAGAGTAGTCAAAAAAACAATATTCTTTGTTTTTTGGATGATCGAAGTGTCGAACACACTCTAAAAAATATAACTTATGTGAGACACTATCGACATCATAAAATTCTTTCTTGCTTCTTTTTCTTGAAGACACTTAAAAATTGCTTCAGCATCCCCAAGAGTAACGCGCCTTAAAATAAATCCGTTTCCTTTTAATATCATCAACGAACTAAATATAAATTCCTAAATTCCCTAAAACTTAGGCACTAGGTTTGCCTATTCTTGAAATATATTATTTTATCCTCGACAAAACTTTATTAATGAAAATTGATATAACTCTAATACTGCCCATATAGGCAGTATGTAACTAATTTATGATTATAATAATTATCTTTTCTCTTCGATATAATCTGTAAATTCAAATTTTTTATTTTATACTGCCTAAAAAGCTGGGAATTTAGGAAATTCTATACAAATCTATTTCATAACCAACTCAAAGAAATATGCTTAGAACTCACTTCACAGCATTCCCCAAAATACTAAAGAAACAATAAAATCAAACACCAATAACCATTGCCTGATTAGGCAGATTAGCCGAGTTTTGTTGCACAATTATAGGATTCTTCTCTATGGTCTGATTTCTCATAACTATCTGGTAAAAGAGCCTTAACTCAATAATATCTCCATCTATTTTTGCTTCAAATTTCCATTTAGGTATTTGCTTTAGATGTATTTTTTCTATTTGCAGGAATTTAGAGGCATCAAAAATCTGTATTCCAACTATAAAATCCTCTTTATCTATATCAATAACCATGTTTTGAAATTCTAAAGAATAATCATATTCTCGACCTTTAGTCTTAAAAAGAAGAATATCATTTACATAGTCATAGCTCATTTCTCCATTGCCTTCTAAACGCTTATTTATCATATTTTGGGTATCTGCCATTCCATTATATAGTAAAAAGTGACTATTTTAATCTTTGCTGTTTCAATTCTTAATATCATTCGAATATTTTTGCCTTGATGCTTATAAAAACAGGCATGGTTTCCGTTCTCCTGAATTCCGACAAAAAAAGGCCAGCCAATTAAGAGAATTTTTCTTACTTCTTCAATATTAAATATTTCCCTCTGTCTGCTATTCATCCTATCAAAAGCATGCCCACTATCTTCAATTTGCGATGGCAAATAACTTCTTATCAAAGCAATAAAATCATTAACTAAAACCTTCTTTTTTATATGATTTGGATGAAGCATAAAACATGAAAGTTTAGAGGTTTATAAAATATATTACTCTACTCCAAAAAAAATAAAAAACCTAAAAAAAAGAAAAATAAAATCAAAAGACTAAAGAAATAATTTCTAATTATTTCTTCTTCTTTCTGCCGCCACGAGACATTTTAGCCTCGCAAACATTTCCCTTACCATCTACATAGTAAAGAAACCCATGCTTACGGTCTACAACGTTCTTAACAATTATCTTTCCCATTTTACCTCCTTTTTTCTCCTAATAACTTACAAAAGCAGAAGTAATATTTAAATGTTTGTATTTTCCGTCGGAAAATACAATATCTGACAATTTAGCGTCGAAAATATACGCAATTCTATTGATTACAACCCATAAAAGTAGAATTGTGTAGACAGAGAATTCTGAACAAATATGTTAAGATTATCAGAATTGTCTGTACTTCAAAAACTCTTTTTTACCAATAAATTTCTCAATAACAGGCATATTCGACAAATTGAAAGGAATTTCAACAATTTTAGAAAATAATTTATTCTGAGAAATTGAAAACACGAACGGTTTAACGACGGCAAAATCAATGACTTTATTTCTAGAATCAAGCCACAAAGTCAAAAAAGGAAAAAACACAAACCATGAAGTAAGAGTTCCCTGCCATGTAACACATTTTTTAAAATCAAACAATAAATTAGAAGTCTCGCGAGTTCTAAATGTCAATCCAAGCCCGCGGGAAATAAAACCAGTCTCATGAACATCAATTAAAATCTTCTTCCCTCTAAAAAACACAGAAATTTTCATCTTATCTTAAGTACACCATATCTAGAATTATTCCTGCGACGTCTAACGTATCTTGACAAATAAAGAATTGTCAAAATTAAAAAACCAAACAACAAAGCAACAAAGCTAAAATATATTATACTTGGAAAATTATCCTTTTCAACAGGCGGACTAAGAGACAAGCCCAAAGCATCTCTAAGATTAATTCTCTGTAAATCAATTCCTGTAGTGCCGTCATTTTCAGCAACAACAGCCATAAGCAAATCCTCCTGCTCAAATGCGCCTAAATTATAAGAACGTCCAAAAGTAGCTTGTTGTGAAACGGCAATAGACTCAACAAAAGAATTGATAAGTTCTCCATCAATAGAATAAAAATAAACTTTCAAAACAACAGTATTAGAAGGGGGAGGATTAAAATTCAACTTAAATAAGCTGATATCTGGAGACACAATTAAATCTCCTTCTATAAAATACAAATCATTAGAATCAATTTTAATCAAGGCGTCATATTCTCTCACCCTATTTATAGATTCAACGCCAATTATAACAGGAATCTCAAACAAAGGAACTCCCTGTTTATACACAGTTAAAGTATCAAAATAAATTCCAGGAGAAATATTTCCATTAACTAATAAAGAAAAAGAACCATAAGAATTTCCACTAACTTGCGCTAAAGAAGAAACCAAATTAACAACAATCCCTCTGTCAAATTCACCTGTAAATAAAGAGGTATCTCCGGAATTATAAAATCCTAAAGAGGTGGTAGTCTGTCCGGAAGTAAAAATAATTATTTCAGGAGAACGCAACTCAAGTGAAGACACTAAAAAAGCGTTGCAAACAATAACAAACAAAACAAAAATCAATCGAAACATCATTTATTTAACACGCTCCTTCAATTTATAATCCTCTTGTTCATCATGTCTTCTTATAAATATAATTAATAAAATTATAAATACAACTGTCATAAATAATATTCCAAAAATAACCCATGTTCTAAAAAGATTTTCATCTGTAGATACAGTAAAAGGAGTGCTGGACGTCGCAAAACCGCCGGGATAAATAACCTCAATGCCTAAAACATAATTTCCAGGTTCAAGACCATTGGTATAAAATATCTTGTTGTATTTCTTCATTCCAAAAACAAAAAATGTTTCAGTTTCAGTAAACCTAGTCTCGCCATCAAAATCTTTAATCAAATAATTAATTGTCACGTCAACTTTAGTTTTACCGCCTATCTCTGCAATTTCAATTATTGCAGGCAATCTCTGCCCCGCTCCAACAATTCTATACAGCTCAGAAAGAATAATAGCAGTATCAAACAATACACCCTCGCTAATAACATTCACAGCAATAAACACTTCTCTAGTAATGCCTTGATATTTCAATATAATCTTTCCTGTATATATTCCAGGCTCAGGCGCATTAACTGTAAACACAAGAGAAGCGCTCTTGCCGGGAGCAATAGTTATAGAATCCATATTAAAAGAAATATATTTCCCTATATCTGTAACATCAACACTAATTGTGATAGATTTAGTCCCTGTATTTTTTATAATAGCTTCATTAGTCTCGCTTTCTCCAGAAACGATTTTCATATTAAATTCATCTCCAATAACTATAAAATTAAAAACTTCTCCGCCTCCGCCACCCCCAGAACTTCCACTGCCAGTTCCAGCGCATGCCCCACAATCCGCAGAACAAGTAGAGCAAGTCTCAGCGCCATTGCAAAGAATATCTCCACAAAAAGAGCCAGAACCTTCAACAAAGAATCCTATGCTGGCTTCAGAAGAAGATGAATGCGCAGATAATTTAGTTCCATAACCTTTGCCATAAGTCCATATAGAAAATGAAAGACTGCCCGCTGCAAAAATAAAAGCAAAAACAAACAAAACAATCAACCAAAAACTAATCTTCACCATATCAATCAACTAAGAAATCATCTATTAAATAGTTTATCAGTCATGCGCGAAGCAACTGAATTGAAACATTGCCCATATAATTGCCCAAAGACGCATTTAAATCAGCAAAAACAGTAATTTTGAAAGAAGATGTTTCAAAAGGTTGAATTATAATAGAACTGGGTATAATTATTCTAGCAATAGAACCTTCAATAACAGATTCAACCTTAACAGGAAAAGAATAAGAATTATTTATAAAAATAGCGCGGGTAGAACTCCCTCCAAGAGCGACACTTCCAAAAGTCAAAGCAGTGGAGTTTACATCAAAACCCCCGCTATCTTCAGTAACCATTGCCGTAGCCTGATATGAGAATTTAGAAACAGGAGTTATATAAAATAAGAATAAAGACAAAGACATCAAAAATACAATAAAAGAAATAAAAAAAGCCAATAATAAAAGACCCCTCATTTTTTATTCCTCCTCAAAAAGTATCTAACAATGAAATATATCAATGCCAATGATAGAGCGATAATCAAAGCTGCAATTGAATAAACTAACAAGTTAACTTTCTCAATCACTGAAAGAACACCATAAACAACAGTGGATTTTCCATTATAACTGGCATTTAAAACAAGAGTATAATTTCCTTTAAGATTTTCTGTGTCAAAATAACTCTCAATAGTCTTTTTTTCCCAAGGACTGAGATCTGCAGAAGGAGTTCTAAAAATATGCTGTTCTCCAATATTATTGCTTGCATTTACATCAACATACACACCAGAAACAGGAGAATTCCACAAACTCTCAAGAGAAACATAAAACTTCTGAATCCCATCACTAACAATAGAATTAGTATAATTAGTTATGTTAACAAATAAAGAACCAATACGAAAAGATTGATTGAATTCGCGAACAATATCGGCATAAGAAACTCTTGCGCGAGCAACATAATTTCCAGCAACAAAACCTTGAGTATCAAGATACTTTCTAAAATACCTGTCTCCTGGAGAAGAAATATCAACAGGAGTAAAATTTAAAGTTTTAGCAACAACTCCGTCGCCTGAAATAAAATCAATATACACACTATTAAGACTCAATGCCTGATCTCCTCGATTAATAACATGAAGCTCAACAGGAATCTTATCGCCAACATTGCCATCAGGAACTCCTAAAGTTAATTCTCCATAAAGACCGGGATAAGGCGAAAAGACTTTAATAACAGAACCAACCTCCACAAGAGTATTAATAAATGCCTCTTCAGAAGGCCTCTCTTTTATGCTAACGCTAACTGTGTGTTCTCCAGGCTCACTCATGGCATTTGGCAGATTAATGGTCAATGTAAAACTGCCGCCTCCATGAACCTCATTATCGCTTATAGAAGAATAAGGCATTAAATCTCCTCCATTAAACACTATATCATAAAAAGATTCGGGTGAAGAATCAAGAACATAAAAAGTAATATTAATCTCTTGATTTGGTATAAAATCCATATGTTTAACAGCAGGACTAATGCCTAATGCAGAAACATAAGGAATAAATGAAAACACAATCAAAAAAATCAAACAATACTTAAAGACCATCAATAAAACAAACAAACCTCTTTTAAATATCTTCTTAAAACTAATAAGGTGAAGCAAATGCAGTGGCAGTTATTGTGTCTGTAAGAACTCCTGTTAAAGAATCTGAAGGAATAGTCAAGTTAAAGTCTATACGAACAGTATCTGCAGAATCAGCAAATTTAAAAAACCTGCAGAATTCTGTAGTGGTCGTATTAGGATCATAAAAATTAAAGAGTAATGGAGTTTCAACAGTGCCTGTGGCATTTCTGCAACTGCCAGATTCCACATTGGAAATATTCCACTTATAACCGGGGCTAGTTCCTCCAATCATTGTGGCCGCAGATTTTGTTGCGCTCAAATTTAAAGTAACATTCACATTTCCTAAATTTTGAAGACGTAATCCGCCAGGGGTGGTAAGAGTCCAATTTCCTCCAGACACATTATTAGTTTCAAATGTATTCAATCCGGCAGAACTTGCGCCAGAATCAACCCTCCCAGAACCCCAGCTTATAGTATTAGTCGTAAAGTTAATTACTACCGTAGTTTCAACACTAAGATTCGCAACTCCTGTGCTTGTGGCATATCCGGAAATAGCGCTAAATAAACTGCGAGCAGACATATAAACCAGTCCAACAGAAAAAATAGAAGCAACAACAACAATCACAGCAAGAACAGTAAGAACCTTTGAATTAACCACCAGAACCTCCTGAAACAGCATTTCCTTCAACAACTAAACCTATAGCTCCTGAATTAGAAGAAAAATAACTTTTAAGAGCATTATTATTATCCAAGCTCATTTTATATATTACTAAATTAAAAATAACAGAAACAGAAGAAAGAACAATAGTCAGAACAAGCAAGACAACAACAAACTTTTGCAATTTAGCCACATCAATTCACCTTGACAACACAAAACAAGATACTATATAAAGATTTCGAGCAATTGTATCTACTTAGGCATCTGAAGTAGATTCAGCAATCCCTGATAGGGATTGCTTGTTTGTATCTTCATTGTCTGTAAAATAGACAATAATTGGACAGTTACTTCGGCTCCATCTTCGCTTCTGCTTCCACATGAAATCTTTCTTATCACAACTCCATGTCTTAATCCACTTTCTGAGCGATTATTTGTAGAATCTATTTCTGGATTATCTACAAACTTAAATAAGTTATTTCTATGAGATCTGCATACGCTTTTAACGAACTTGTAAACTTCTGTGCTTTTATAATTCCTTGAAGCAATTAAATCAATCCAAGATAAAAGTTTCTCTATATCTTCCTTGCTTCCTTTATGATTAAACTTTTTTGCAATTCTGTGAATATAGCTCATTCTTTTATGAATATATCTTGCTTCTCTATAATGTTCAGCTAAATCTTTGGAGTTTCTCAAAAGATGTGCCCAGCATATCTGATGTTCGCATCCGCTAACTTTTACAAGCTCATTATAAGCTGAAAGTCTGTCGCTCACAATTGTCTTGCCTTCCTGATTTCCTAATATTTCAATTGGAACCTTGCTACTTCTTTTTCTATTGACTGCATAAAGAGCAACCTCTTTATTTATAAAAATCCAAAGCCAATTATTTTTTCCATTAATTCTCCAAGAAGTCTCATCAATATATTTTACTAATGCTTCTCTAATTTTATTCTTCAATTCTGCATAATAATCTCCAAAGGCAGTTTTCAACTGCCTTAATATTCCATAAATTTCTCCATCGCTAATCTTAATTCCAAATACCGAGCTTAGCAAGGAAGTTATTTTATTGCTCGGTATTCTTGAATCTAATTTTAATATCAAAACAAGAATCATTAATCTTAATCCAAACCTTGCATTTGGAAGGGCGTCTTCAATTTCAGGTTCAACAAGTTTATCGCATTTCTTGCAGTAGCATCTGTGAATAATATGTTTAGTATTTTTAGTTTTCGGCTGTTCAATATCCTCGACAACTCTTTCTCTTATCTCTTGAGTATCGCTTACTGGTTCTCCGCAAATTGGACAACTGTCCAATTTGTGTTCTTTTATTTCATCAATTCTTTCTGGAACATGCCTTGAATATCCTTTATGTCCTTCTTTTTGTCCAGATATTTTGGGTTCTTCTTTGATATCTTTTTTTACAAAGGCAGGAACAGATTTCTCTTTAACAAGAGCTTCAAGCTCTTCAATTCTTTTTAGTGCAAGACCAAGAGCTTCCCTTGTTATTCTAAGCTCTTCTCTCAACAGTTTTACTTCTTTTTTTAGACCCATGTTCTTTTGAGATAAGAATGTAAACTCTTCTTCCAATGAATCTTTTTGGACAATCTACTTTACCACTATTTCCCAAACTGGAAACAGTTCTCTCCAAAAAACCTTCTATCTTATCTTTTAGTGTCAAATTCTCTTTCTTTAGTTCTATTACTCTCATAGGATAACCATGGATAACCTATCTTTTAAACATTGTTATGCTTGAGAATATAGGTTATTTACTTCAGAAAGCTAAGCAAGTACGAGCAATTTCTATTTTGTCTTAATTTTTCGTCTAAGAACTAAGAACCAAACTAAATTAAGCAAAACAAGAACAACAATAACTATTATCAAAATAGTGACTAAAGAACTCCCTCCTTTAGAAGAGCTGATTGCATAACCTGTTCCTATGATAATAATATTATTTTCAGAAACATCCAGAGTTAGCTGCGCTTCAATCGGTTCTTGCGCAGAATAAATAAATACTTTAGTGTCATACTTTCCCGCTTTAACATCTTCAGTATCCCAGAATGCGACAACTTCCTTGCTTCCAAAGGCATCTATATCATAAGTGGCAGACTTAGATTCTGAAAATGCTTTTCCGCCAGAGTCAAATACCTGCATCAAAACATAAACTTCTTCAGCAGGAATATTTAATTTATTTTCAACTAAAAATTCAAACTTTGCTATTCCTCCCAACTTAAAATCTTTAGTGTCTACTGCAATGTTCTTAATTGATAATCCTCCCGTTCCGACAAAAAACTCCTTTTCCAAATCAAGCGATGACTTATCATAAGAAACTTTTGCAACTGCTTGATAAGTCCCTGAAGCAATGGCTGAAGTATCCAGCGCAGCATATAACTCTCTGCGCTCCAAACTTGGAACAGAAACTTCATTAGTCGAAATCGAAGTAACCTTCTTTCCATCAGGAGAAAGAATATCTATTTTTGCCCTTGCATTTTCAATATCTAACTCTCCTTTGCTCACTACAGGAATAACAAAAGAAAGTCCCCCGTTCTTTTCTCTGTTCACGTTTAAAGATGATTCTAAATATTTTCCAGGATAAGGAACATCAATCACAACCTTAGTGACTATTCCTATAAGGGAACCTATTAATGTAGTTCCTGAATCCGAAGCGCTTTCAGTTTCTACAACAAGAATATCTGCACTGTGCCTGCCAGGTTTAAGCCCGGTCGGAACTTTAACAGCATACTCAACTTTAACGCTTGGAATATCGGGAGTGAATAAAATAAATCTAGTGGAAAGAACAACACTCCCATTTAATTCTCCTTGCGGAACAACTGTCAATTGCACATTCTTATTTTCAGAATTAATTACTTCAAAAGAAAACTTCTGTTCAGTTCCAGGTTCGTAACTAAAGATGCGCTGAGCTGGAGTAACTCCAAAACCAGAAGCAAATGGCAATATTAAAAGTAAAATAATAAATACAAAAACAAATTTATTCATCTTTACCCCCATATTGAAATGTTCCGCGCACTTTAGCTTGTGATTTGTCAAACAATTTAGCATAAAAAGAAGCAGATGCGCCCGGAGAGGGAGTCGAACCCTCGCTCCTTGTGGAAGGAAATTGCTCATAAGGCAACCGCAATAACCTCTCTGCCATCCGAGCGCCCCCATTTGAATCAACCAAAATATTTAAATACTTTGAATATGTAAATATATTATCTTGTGGAAGGGATTTGTTAGGCTGACTGGATGCTTCTCTGCCAGCCATTTTATTTTGTTCTCCATTATGGATAATTCTGTGGTTTGTATGGCTTATTTTCAGAATTATCCAGATAGAAAATTCTGCATAAGAAGTTACATAGCTAACAGAATTTTCTATATCTATATTGAAGTCAGGACTTGAGAAGGGAATCGAACCCACAAATCCATCAGGACGCAGAGTATCAATCTGCTGCATTGCCTTTAATGCTTCTAGGGCATCCTCTGCAATATAATCTTTAACAGAAACATTTATATAATCAAGCAATCTAATCAAAACATAGCCCGTCAGGACATCGCGCATTGCCTTTAATGCTTTTGAGACCGCCTTATCATCGGTCTTATTTTCTTCTTTATTGTTCAATTCAATAGTTTCATAATTTCCATTTCTTTCTCTTGAATTATTCCATCTTCTCACCAAAACAATATCATTCAGAACATCAACCATACAACCCACCATCTCCATCATTCATCTCCTCCTTTCTCTGAAGAAGAAATTCCAACATAAATCAAAGAAGAATTAAAAAAGCAAGCAGAAGAGTCTAATATAGATTTATCTAAATTACTTGTAACTTTAATTAAAAGAGAAGTATTAAAGCATATATTGCTCAAAAGATTCAAATCTAAAGAAGAACAAGATTTAATTAATTGGTCAATTGAACTAGGTAGAAAAGCAAAGAAAGGAAGATTCAAAAGACTGCTTTCAAAACTTTCTCCAGATAAAAGAAGATTATAAAACTCTCTTAAACTCTCTTCAAACTCGCATAAATTAATTACTAATGATTGAGAAGCCATAGATTCATTTTTAACCTGTAAATAAAGCCAAGAAACTTTCATCAAAAAATCGATGCACCACCACGACTTAAAAGTTGTGGTTTGAAAAGGTGCTCGATTTTTGGATGCAAGAAAATTCCTCAAGAATGGAATTTTCTGCGCAGAAATTTGTCGTTGTGAACAAATTTCTTGTGCTCGAAGTGTCGACCACATTCTAAAGAATGTGGTTTTAGGGAGACACTTCGACATAAGATTAAAATTACTCAAATCTTTCCTACCAAAAGATTTATAAATACTAGCATAATTACTTGTATAAACGTAAATACTACGAGGAGTTAAAATGACAAAATCATTCAAAATGACTATACATATACCTAATGAATTATTAATCAAATTCAAGAAAGAGTTTCCAGATGTAAATGTAGCTGAAGTATCTCGCAGAGTAATCATTAAGAAACTTGAAGAACTCGAAAAAGTTGAAGAATTAAAAGCTAAAGGAGAACTATAAATGGCATCAGTAACATTTGCGATAAATGAAGAATTGAAGATTAAATTATCTAAATTTGTTTGGGTCGTTTGGTCTGAATTAGTAAAACAAGAATTGCTTAAAAGGTCGCAAAGAGCAATACTATTTAGAGAACTTGAAGAATTGACTAAAGACAGCGCATTAACAGATGAAGACTGTATAAGATTTGCTAAATTAGTCAAAGAAAGATTTGTAAAAGAATCGAAAGGTAAATAAATGAGATTGGTGATTGATGCCAACATAGCATTTTCATGTCGAAGTGTTTGGAAACCGCACACTTTAGTGTGCGGAACACTTCGAGCATCCAAAAATCGAGCACCAATCAAACCACGCCTTTTAAGGCGTGGTGGTGCATCGATTTCTTGATTATTAAAAAAAGACTCATTTACCAGAAGATTAGCGCAAGAATATTCTTTAGACTTATATTCCCATAAGATTATACTAAATGAATTGGATGAACATTCGCAAGAGCTTTGCGAATTGCTTAAAGTTTCTGAAGATAAATTTGAAAGAATAAAAGAGATATTATCAAGATTAGTTAATTTAAAAGTCAAAGTTTCTCCACAACAATTAAACAGGGCAATTTCACTTATTTCAGACCCTGAAGATAAACAATATTTAGCATTAGCGCTTAAATTAAATTGCCCTGTTTGGTCGAATGATTCACATTTCAAAGAACCTTCAGTGACTAATGTAATTAAAGTATTCAAAACCGAGGAGCTATCAGAATTCCTAAGTGGAAATTCTTCACCAACATAAACATTATGTTCAGAACTGACCAATAAATCTCCATTATCTGTCTCAACTCGATACATATCATCATTATGAATAACTGCATGAGATAGATGACAATTTAGTGCAGTTATACAGATAGAGAACTGCGAAATAAATGTAATGTAAGCTGCGCAGTTCTCTATATCGTTGGCAAAATCCTGCTTCTCACTCGGCTTTCGCCACTCACTATATCCAGAAGAATCTTGTATTGAGTCAGAGCCACTAATTAAATTATTAATCTCTATATAATTGACCATCATTCATTTCCTCCATTCCCAGAAGAAATTCCAACATAAATCAAAGAAGAATTTATAGAATTTCCAATCTTATAAGTCTCAACTTCCAAAGCAGATTCTCCAACATTAAACACTCCAACAGAACCATTTGAAAGCCTGCGAATTTGTAAAACAACATCAACTCCAACTTTAATTTCGCGAACATCGCTGGACAAGCCAGAATCTATTTTTATATAATATCTTCCAGACTCCAAATTCAAATTATCATCAATAAAAATAGTAGTTGGAGACTCAAATTTAATATTGTCATCCAGCATCAAATAATCTGCAGAAGGAAAAACAAACATAAGCGACTCTTCAGAACCGGCTAATGGGCCAATAGCCAAAGGCTGAGTGTACCCAACAACAAAAAAAACAGTTAACAAACTGCCAAGTATGACAATCGCATCAAGAATTAAAATAAATTTTTTATCCATTTAGTAAGTGTCTCCAGTTCCTAAACTAATGGTAAATGTAATTGTAGACGTCCTAATGCCAGGTCCTTCAGTGCTCGGCACAGTTACATTAATGTCAATTTCAGCGCTGTCTGCGACATCAGAGTAATTCAGATTAATAAGAGAATTAGGAGCGCCTCCCTCCAAGCTCACAGAAGTATAACCTGTTTGAGAAAGAGCCCATGAAAACGAGCCATTTTCAGAAATGCCATTAGTTGTAACATTATCAAATTTAAATTGATAATAACTTGAAGTTCCAACACTTTGCCAAAGACTTGTGGCAACAACACTAATGTCATTCAATGCATTTCCCTCATTAATCATGATAAGAGGATTAGGAGAATTATCAACAGTATCATTGCTCTTCAAATAAGCAAGATTTCCAAACTCGACAAGACTTATATTCATTACATTATTAAGATACGCCTGAACACTCAAATTAAATGGAGCAGTATAAGAACCATAAGACTCCCCGTCTGTAGCCTGAACACTCCACTTATAATAGTCATTATTATCAATCAAACAATTAAACGTCAATGCGCTATTATTGATATTATATATTCCTAATGACCCGGGTAAATAAGTATCCGTGCCGTCAAAACTCCCATCAGTGCAAGTAGACGCAGCAACAAGAGTTATATTAATCCTGTCTTGAATAATTGAATCCCCATCATCATCGCTCATCACCCAGTTAAATATCTGATTTGTTCTGTTAATAGTAATAGAACCATTCAAAGGAGAAATCAAAGTAACATTAGGAGGCGTATTTAAAACAGTCAAGACACTTGAATTAACTGTAAAGCTGTTCATCCCATCGCTTATAGTCAGTCCGGCAGTCCAGTTGTGCCCTTTGGTAGTATTCCCATGTCCAAGAACAGCAATAAATGTAGTCCCATTAGCATAACTGTTATTGTACATAACAGTCAAATGCCTGACACTATTATTATACCAGAAAACAGTCACATTCATAGCATTATTATCCAAATCAGAAAGTGTAGTCCGCGCATTCAAATCTTCAAGAGTCCTATTAAACCCAAGACTAGAATTTAATACAACAGCAGTTCCATTTGAAGGAGCAGCATTAACCCCAACAGTCCTTGTTTCAGTAAAGTTCACATTCCCTGCAATGTCTTGAGCATAAGCTTTGAATGTATGATTGCCATTAGCAAGATTAGTAAAGTTATTATTATAGTATTTAGTGGATGTGTTAGCATAAAGCGCAGAAATCTCCGCAGAAGAAAGTGTTCTGTTAAATATCATTATATCATCAAGAGAACCGTTGACACTATGGCTTCCACCAAGAGAATAAGCTAAAGTAGCTATAGCAAAAGGATAATTACCATAAGTGATGTTTGTTTTTGAATGAGAAGCTGTAGCATTGAGAACACCATTCAAATAGATCATAGAATTAGTTCCGTTTATCACTCCAACTACATAAGTCCATTGATTCAAAGGAACATTAGTCTCTGGTATATTTAATGTGGAAAAAGAAACACCATCTCCAAACCTCAATTCAAAATCAGTTCCACTGCCATCAAAACCAAGATTATATCCTGTAGCTTGATTCAAATTTCCACTAGATTCAACTAACAGCCTCCAGTTGTTAGTACCAGAGTCAACATAATCATAAGGTTTAACCCATAAAGATATAGCTAAATTTGGAGTTGAAGGTTTCAAACTAATATCTTGAGGAACAACTACATAATCTCCGCTTCCATCAAAGCTAAAACTTTTCCCCATCTTGCCAGATGTATTTTGAACAGCCCCTGTAACACTACCATTATTCCTTCCCATATAATCAACCACACCGCCAGAAGAATTCAAATCATCCATTCTCCACCAACTAACAAGAGAATTATCAAAGTCAATAAAAGAACTTATATTATTTGCAGAATCAGAAGCAGAAACATTCACAATCAGAGAATTACTATTTTGCAAAGTTCCATTAGCAGGCGTAGGAGATGTAAAGTTAATTATAGGAAGAACAGTATCAAAAACAAAACTCACCGAATCCTTTGCTAAATTGCCAATCCAATCCTGAACATAAACGTCATATGTGTTAGTTCCCTGTATTAATGAAAATGTTTCAAGATAACTCATCTTAGTGGCATTATACAATCCTAAAATCTCCGAAGAATTTAAAGTCCTGTTAAATATTGTTACATCATCTATGTTTGTACTTAAAAAATCGACCCCGTTTGCCCCATTCGCAAAAACAATTGAATCGGTAGAACTCAAATTAGCATTAGATGTAGTATCTGTGTCGACAAGCAAACCATTAATATACATTGTGAAGGTATTACCCGCCCTAGTAACTAGTACATTATTCCAGCCATTTACGGTAGAACCAGTTAGCTGGATGCTAAATTGACCTGCCGTATCATTAATTGCATTAAATCTAAGTGAAGTATTGGAAGCACTGCTTTTATAAAATACCCATGTATTTACTGGAGCGGATGTAGTCCCCCCTTT
>Ga0209542_10001829_pt1 | contig 49214 bp, 64 predicted proteins | sample RifCSPhighO2_01_FD_184028 | JGI IMG/M metagenome (GOLD analysis project Ga0209542, IMG submission 184028) | Soil microbial communities from Rifle, Colorado - Rifle CSP2_plank highO2_0.1 (SPAdes) (version 2) | ecosystem: Environmental > Terrestrial > Deep subsurface > Rock core/Sediment ...
GGGGGGGGGGGTCACAACAACGGCCGAAAATAATATGCGGGACAAAATTGAAATATTTCCTGTCACTATATACATAACAATATGAGTGCGACAATGGCACGAAGAATAAAGTTGGCCGAGTTTAATCAGCATATTCGCGGCCGGCAACAGCTGGTTGACCCTCAACACGAGAAGATTTTGACAGACATATCACAAAAACGCGAAATTGTGTTTTTGCCAAATAGTGTCATCTCGAAATCTGAACGTGTCACCGGACAATATGCTTTCCGCTTTTATGTATTCGGAGTCATGCCCGACGGATCAAAGGCATGTGTCATACTTAATAATATTGATATATACTTTGATGTCTTAGCTAAAACACCGATCGATGAAGCGATCCAAAGTCTCAAACAGAAGTTAATAAAGACACCTAGGCCAAATAATAAGCCGCCTATAAAATTTACCGGTCTCACCAAAGAAGTCGGTTATCGCGCGATGGAATTCACGGAACATCCAATGGATTGGATCCGCATTCATTTCTCGAGTATATGGGACCGCAGTGAAGCACTGAAATTCGTGCACTCGCTGGGATATGAAACCGCGATTGATGATGAAGGTGATAAATATACATACTTTCGCATCGTCGCGCGGACATATAAGTTCAATACTTGTAATTGGAATCGCTTGCCGGCCGGGAAATATTCATTCGTCTCCGGGTCCGCATCCACTCTAGATATTACACTTATGATTGATGTCGGCGACTTTTTGCCGCTGGGCGACGAGGAAATTAATCGTCGCGGACTGACAAAAGATAAGACTTTGGTTATGCGTTGGGATACAGAGTTATATAAATATGATGATGATGGAGAGGTCACTCGCGCGAACGATAACCCAAAAAATTATATTATATTTATGATATGTCTAGTATTTTACTGGCAATATTCCCCCGATTGTTTACTCGCCGTATGCCTTACTGATATGCCGGCGGATACAATCGAAGTTGATCAGTTAAAGACGGGATGTCCAACATATATTGTTGAATGTTCCCATCGCGCCGGCATTCTGGACGCGTTTATCCATGTCATTGGCCGAATGAAGCCAGATATCCTTGACGCCTTTAATGGCGGCAATTTTGATACGCCGATATTAATCGAGCAAATAAAAGCGGCCGGAAAATTACCGCAACTGTTCGAGGCACTAAGTTGTATACGACCATCTATTTCAGAAAAGGTTAATATACCGGAAAATAATGCCAGCGAAAGTGTATGGCAACAATATAAACAGGATGTGGAAAATGTAAATACACGTATATGTAAAGAGTACTTTCATCGCGTCGACATTAAAATCTCGCCGGAAGAAACATTTAACATTATGGTTAATAATATCCCCGGCATTGTCGATACAGATACAATGGTCATATTTAAACAATTATATACCCGGGCTGAAGTTGGACGGAAATATTCCCTCAACTTCTACTTGGCCAAGAATAAATTAGGTAGTAAGGCAGACATGCCATACAAACGGATGTTCCGCATTTATGAACTTAGCAGATTGATTGAGTGCATGGACACCTGTCCACAATGTAAAATACAAATTCCCGCAATACGATTGGTCGCGGGCGAACGACAAGTGACTCTAGATATTAAACTTGAGGAGGCACTTGCCAGTTACCATGCAAAATGGTATACTGACGAAAATCGGCCGGCTTGTATATGCCAATGGCGAACATTTATTCGCCACGAAATGTCATTTGTTGCACATTACTGTTTTATTGACGCCATCAGTCTGCAAAGTTTGAATCTCAAACGCATGACACTGAATGACCGGCGCGAACTATCAAATATGTCATTCTTGCCATTATACGACTCGTATTATCGCGCGAATGGCATGAAAGTTAGAAATCTGATCGCAGCAATGGGAATCAATGCCGGAATTAAAGTATCGGCGTATAGAGATCCGGGCCGGAAAATCGAGGATAGAAAATATCCTGGGGCCTGGGTCTTCCCGCCGCGGAAAGGTCTGGAAAATAAAAGACCGGTCACTGGTCTGGATTTTTCATCGCTGTATCCATCATTGATGATGACATATAATTTATCCCCGGATAAGGTTGCATCAACCAAAGAGCGAGCCAATGAGTTGGCCGCGAAAGGATATCAACTACATAAAATAGAATTTACTTATAAAGGTACTAATGACACAGTTATAGGCTGGTCAGTGCGCCATCGTGGCATTCATACAACGACATGTTGTTGTGAACATTGTTTGGCCGGCGATGGCATATGTCCCAATGACAGAAAAAATTTGCGCGTCATCGTCGGGTATAAGACCAATGATGCCGGCGAATATATCCGCGTCTGCGGCAAGAGAGTTCCCATTTATGGTGAATCGCCACTTCCTGGCGAAACCATGGGCATATTCTCATATGTATTAAAAATATTGTTTGATCGGCGCGCTGTAATCAAAAAACAATTGATCATGTTTGTGAAGTTGAAGGAAAAGTTTGATACAAATGCGCCGATTGCCGATGATGAATTATTGGCCGCCGGAATTAAACGCGAAGAATTAACCGCGGAGGAATTGGAGTTCCGTATCGCGGCCACTGACTCGAAACAAAAGGCCATGAAAGTACATATGAATACCTTCTACGGCGAGTCCGGCAACAAGCTTTCGCCGATGTATATTGTGCAAATAGCCGGCGGAGTCACTGCGGCCGGTCAATATAATATTAAAAAAGTAGAACAATATTTGAAAGATCGGAACTATACAATTCATTACGGCGACACAGATTCCGTATACATTTCATGTCCGCCCGAAGTATTCGCGGACTTGGACGCCGAATATAAATCCGCTTTGGATGCACATCCAGAAAATCGGCATCATTTAACTCTAGATTATTGGACAAAGATGGTTAAACGTACACGCATCGATATAAATGCCTTGCGTAATAAGGTTGCCGACCATCTGACGGCCGACAATGGCACCGAATTTCTTAATATGGCGTATGAAGAAGTATTATTTCCGGTATTCTTTGCCGGCAAGAAGAAATATTTCGGCTTCGCACATATGGAAACGGAAAATTTTGAGCCCGAAGACAAGGATATTTTCATTCGCGGCGTTGATATCATCAAGCAAGGTCAATCTGAATTGGCGAAGGTCATCGGCTATGAAATTATCCGTGAATTATTATCGGTCGACAATGTTTCACCAATAATAGATTTAATAACTAATAAACTTAAGAGTACATATTCGCGCCAATGGGCAACAAAATATTTCATTGTTTCCGGAAAATATAAGCCGGAGAAGAATAATGTCCCTATACATAAATTCGTCCGGCGGATGGTCAAAATGCAAGAAATGACTCATGATCCTATGTATACTCCGCCAGATCCTGGCGACCCATTCAAATTTGTGGTCGTAAAGCGCGATCAGAAGTATGACTTGACCGGCAAAAAATTAGATCTGAAAAAGGGCGATCTGATGGAATACGTTGAGGTCTTTGAGGCGTCAAAGAAAACTGATGCCCCGATGGAAATCGATCTCAATTATTATACTGATAGCTCCATCATTAATTTATTGGCGCGATTAATCTCGGCCGAACCTCAATTCTTGCCAACTTCGCCGATGGAATTTGAAGAGGCCGACATATATTCATGCGATCAGGCGGAGAATTTCCTGCGACAATTCCGGAATACTCTCACCGGATACAATGCCGAGCGCGAAAGAGTTCGCGGCCGGGATTATCGCAAGATATACAAAGGCGTCAGCAAATTGGTGAGGCCCGATTTGGTCCGCCGAATCGGTGGCGCCTCAACATTCTTATATGATATTGATTTATTCTATGACGACCCCGAACATTCCAATGCCGACATATTGATCGTGAGAATCGAAGAATATATTAAAAGTCATTATGTGCAGCAAGATACTTTGTCTGGCATGTTACTCCAACGACTTTTGACACATGAAAATACAACATTCGGCCAATGGTATGACTTATTGGTCGTTGGCGACAAGCGGCTGACAGTAAAACGCCGGGCTGGGGAATTAAAACTTCAACAACTCCGAATGAGTAATCGAATGGATAGTTTACGAAATAAAATGCGCGAAGTTATAGTCGGTCTGCCAGAAACTATCTGCGACTACAAGATATCATTAGAAAATATTATATATAGATATCGACATGACATTGATGTCGGAACCGAATTTACACTTGACGATTCCATTGTTGACCACGTAAATAATTTACCCGATGATAGTATTCGGGCGCTGACCCAATTGTATGAATTATATTTAGAATATACAGCGGCCTATACCATATTCCAAGAGGCAGCTCATATGCATGAGGCCATGATGGCCCGCATGGGACGTATCAGTGGAGTGTATAATAATGTAACCGCCGTGACTTCGACAGAGTATCGACTTGTTGAGGAGACCCCGTTTGTATAAATCACATTAGAATTATTTTTTACTCGCCGATTAAAATTGAAAATAATAAAATATAAATTACTATACCGATTACATTTGTAATTAGAACAAAATGTGTACGATTAATGGCCAATATTTTGATTATCAAACTGAAGAATTAGATGTATGTAATTGTCTGCATACACCACTCCCTGCGCCAATCTTCGATTGGCTAGGCAATTTCATTGCCGCGGAGATTGGGAATCTTGTTTTGCTCCGAGAGTTAAATCTTGGTTGTAATGATACTAGGATAACATCTTTGCCGCCAACAATAGGAAATCTAATTAATCTTGAAATATTCGAATGTCATTATAATCATATATCTTCATTGCCCCTAGAGATATCAATGCTTACTTCTCTTAGATTATTAAATTTATCATCCAATGATTTGGAGTGCTTGCCTCCAACAATCCAACATCTAACATTACTTCGCCACTTGCATTTAACATTTAATTCATTAATCACGGTACCCCCAGAAATAGGGGACTTACGGCATCTCACAAGATTAGACGTTTCTCATAATAAGTTAATTTCCTTACCTGCAACTATTGGTCATCTTACCTCGCTTAATGAATTGAATATTAATAATAATAAGCTGACTTCTCTGCCTCCATCCATTGGCAATATGAGTTCTCTTCGGAGGCTAGAAATGTCCTCAAATAAATTATTATCTTTGCCCCCGGAGATTGGACATATTATCTCTCTCAAAACATTAGGATTTGGATACAACAAATTGTCAACTTTGCCGCTAACCATAGTCCACCTTTCTTCCCTCGACTGCTGGGGTGGTCATAATCCTTATAAATTTATTCCGAAAATATTCATCAAATGGTTTCCAGAAGAAAAAGATCTGCTTGCAATTGACACATCTCCGGCATATTATTTCTCTATCATTCCACAAGATATGTTAATTAACCATTTACAAAAATTTGTATCATACCACAAAAATATTCTTTATATATAATGGTTTACTTTGTATTCGCCTTTGACTACCGGCGAATTAAAGATTCGCACGATACACTAAATTTGAATTGATTTTTTTATTTGATATAGTATTTAATCCAAATATGGCCAATGACTATGTTGGTGACTATATACTTAATAGCGGCATACATTGGAACCAACAATTGATCACATCATGTAATGATAGGACTTGTCATCATGTATACCCAAATAAAGATTATACATTGATGTATAGTTTGGAGTCTGGATCGGTAGAAATTGTTAAACAAACGCTGGAACATGGTTGGGGGCCTCAATGTCCGGGGGAAATATTATCCGAAATACACCATCTTATGTTGGATCTGCAGCCGCCGTATATTATCAAACAAAAAATTAATTTGGTAATTGAGTATAAGCGATGTGATGTTACCCGGCGCGTACACGATATTTCTAATGATAAATGTAATTATTCAACATTAGAATTTGCCGTAGTATTATTTCACGTCGCGATTTCGAATAATTGTTATTCTCAACATGGAAAAATACATAAATTATATGATATCATTCCAATTTTAATAAGACAGTATTCTCCTCCGTTTCTTATAGGGGAGTGCACTAATATTTTGAATATTCCTATATCTGATCCTAAGATTAAAGGCGGGTACGCTAAGATATGGGGGTGTGATCATACATATTGTGAATGCAATAATTATTCAGGATTGTTTAATGATTTTAAACAATATGTTTTAAAAGTTAAACATAATAAATTATTCTGCTGGTTGCGAACACTAGCTAATACCTATTTCGAAATAATACCACTCGACATACTCCATGTGATTGCGGACTACTAAATTTGAATTTATTTTTTATTTGATATAGTATTCAATCCAAATATGGCCAATGCCTATGTTAATGACTATGTTGACGACTATGTTGCCGACTATGTTGACGACTATGTTGACGACCATGTTGACGATTATGTTGACGATTATGTTGATGACCATGTTGACGACTATGTAGCTGCCGACCATGTTGACAATATACCTGACACCAATGGGAATCGGCGCAAACAATTGATTGAATTATGTAAAGATAGGACCTGTGACCATGTATGTCCAAATAAAAATCATACATTGATGTATAGTTTGGATTTTGAAACGGTCGAAATAGTTAAACAAACACTGGAATATAATTGGGGGCCTCAATGTCCGGGGGATGTGTTATCCGAAATACATCATCTTATGTTAAATGAGCAATCGCCAGATATAATCAAACAAAAAATTAATTTAGTAATTGAGTATAAACGGTGTGATGTTACCCGACGCGTGCAAGATATTTTTAATGATAAATATAATTATTCAACATTAGAATTTGCCATAGCATTATTTCACGGCGAGATTTCGGATAATCGTTGTCATAAATATGGAGAAATAAATAAATTGTATGATATCATTCCAATTTTAATAAGACATTATTCGCCAACTGCCCTTATCGGAGAATGTACTAATATTTCGAATATTCCTATATCTATTGATACTAAGACTAAAAGTGAGCACCATCATTTATGTGTGTGTTATCATATGCATTGCGAATGTGGTAATTATTCAGGATTATTCAATGATTTTAAACAATATGTTTTAAAAGTTAAACATAATAAATTATTCTGCTGGCTGCGAACACTAGTCGATACCTATTTCGAAATAATACCACTCGACATACTCCATGTGATTGCGGAATACTAAATTTAAATTATTTTTTATATATGAATTATTGATGAGATACAATTGAATTTATGCCGGAGCAAATATAAAAATGCAGATCTTTATCAAAAATTTGGAAGGTAAGACACAGCCATATGAAGTTGAATCGTCGACAACTATATATGAAGTGAACCAACTTATTTATCAACGTTGGGGTATTCCACCGGAAGTACAACTAATAATATATGGCGGTATACTATTGGAGGCGGATAAAACATTGGACGATTATAATATCCAAGACAATAGCACATTAGCTTTTGTTATAAGAATGCGCGGCGATTAAGATAATATATTTTTTAGTATCTTCAAAATTGAAGTTGATATTGCGAAATATTAATTAAGTGATAACAGAATAATTTCCCATAATGGGTTCAACCACGTCATATCTCCGAATTAAGGTAACTACATATGCACTAGGAATCATTTTCGAAACAAAAAATTCCGGCGTATATAAAAAAATATTAATATCGGCCGGGCATCCTGATAACTCATACACCGATGTTACATATACAACGGCCAACGAATATAATAAATATGGTGAATGGTACGACTACAATGGTGATGGAGACGAATTAGAAAAAGTTATCACGAGATTTAATCCAAAGAAAGGCACGGTGCGTGAATTAATGGATAATTTAATTGTTCGCTGTGATATGCATCTATACAAAAATACATTGACTATAATTTGTGAAGGCATGAAAAAAATAATTGAGATCATAAGTGCGGTGCCGAAAACATGGTGGGGATATCTATTGGGTGCTTCGGAGAAGAAGGCGATTACTGCCTAGACCGGTTATTCATTAACTGTTTTCAACTTATTATCTTCACTCATGTTATTTTTTTTCTTTTGTTCCATATATTCTTTGGCCACCCAGGCATTCGCCTGATAATCTGTGGCATTTTCTTCATACGCCCCAGATGGAATAGGGGGCTCGGGGGCCGGATCAAGTGCATCATAAAGAATATAAAACCAAGAAGCTTTTATATTTTTTTCGTATTTTTGTTGTAGTTCCTCTTGTTCATCGTCGGGGCTTGGACGATATTCTTTGGTTGCGGATATCGGAGTACTTTGTTGGCCACCCATCTTTGAATATATAAGTTTTTGATAAAGTTTCTATCTACATAATTGCCATTTGAAAATTCAATTTGTAAGAAATAATTTTGCAATAAATAATGGTCCGTATAACTTTCTCTCGTTCAACTGAATTCTTTGCATCTATTGAATGTGATATTGTAACCGATACTTGGTGGGACATATGTTATGCATTGTTAATTCCTCCGTTAACTACAATTTCGTGGATAGGGCTAATGATGTATACACAAGCTAGGTATTCGCGCGAGTGTTGGTGGTCAGCAATTAATATATATTTCGGGCCATCTACCATCGCGAATTATTACAGCGAAAATGTAGTGGTTAATTATCTTATATCCAAATTAATTTTATTATCTCCGCCAGTTAAATATCGTGGTGAATGGGTGTGTCGAATTGAGTTGTGGCCCGAAGATGCAGGAATTCCTCGAGATGTAAATATATATAAAATTCATTCTCAACTGGCTGCAACACATGAAGACAAATGGAAATTATATCTATTCACATTGGAATATATACAGATTATCCCTCGTGATATCGTACATGAACTATTAAAATTGTTTTCCTGGAAAACCATACTAAGTAATATAAATAAAGCTCATATATCAGCCGCAATTGATTATTTGCGGGAGGAATGCCGCAAACTATTTTAAATTAAATATTTATGCGTCATGTATACCCCGCCGACACTATTAGATAATTCGCGACGGTATATAGTATACGCATAGTAAAACTATATGTATTTTTTAGTCGGCCGGGGGTGGTACATATGATCGCGCGTCCGAGGTGCGACGGACTTTCTTCGAAAGTCCTATGCACCGAGCTCGGCACTTAGGTTTTGGCTTCGCCAAAACCGTTGTGCCTCGGGGTTATAATGGAGTGAAAAAATATATAAGTTTTCATTTAAGGTATATTCTCATATTATACAAACGCGCCAATCTTTGATTGGCTAGGCGGCCATGGCCGCCGCGCTGATCCATTATACACCAAAGTATACAATAATAATGAAACTAAATATTTTTTTATTCAATGTATACGATTATCGCGCGCCGATCGGTACCCAAGATTAGTGGAAAAATGAATATTATTTCAGTAAATTGATTAATAACATATTGGCCGACGACTTAATAATGCTTAATATAATTGTTACAATCATCTTATCTTTATTAGTACTAATTCAATATTATTTGTGGCATAAATTCACCCAACCGCGAGTATTTCTATATTCCAAGCGGGCGACCAATACTGACATTGGATATTTTCAGATTAGTGTCAAAAATATATGTACTATCCCTGTCCGCCTGCTTGCTATTACTACAAAGGGGACAGACTGGGCGCCACAAGTTCTTCATGATTCGGGTCTTATTACAAATGATAAGTTACGTTTGATCGACGGCTTATCATACAATGATACTATTCGCCAAATGAAGGCGGTTAATATAAATCAATATATTATTCAGCCCGGCGACGAATTACATTTACTTCGGGTCACCGATGAAAATGATGCCAAATTAATTCGCCAATATTTGTTAGATGTTACTCCTCATATTTTAATACATTATCAATCTATATCATCGATTCTACCCCCACATCCATATATGTGGTCGACAAATTTTAATCCGCATTCTTGGCGGACCACCATAATTCGGAACATAAATGGTCAACATTATGCACAGACCACATTGGTTGAACCAACTAAATGTTAATTTCGCCAACTTTATACACATTGGATACGCCCGCCGATCATATTAGATAATTTGTGGCGGTATATAGTATACGCAGTGTAAACATATGTTTATTTTTTGGGTCGACGATCTTGGCGTCAAAAATGAATATAAATTTAGTAAAAATATACGGCTACAACATACTTGGTACAATATATTTCATTGGCCGAATAATATAATGGATACCAACGAACATGTACAGGTAGGGGATGCGCTGACAATTGTTGATGAGGAGACTATACTTCTGCTTTCATTAATCAAAATTATTGTAATATATATGGTTACCGACCCGGTTAATGTGAAATTATGGCGCCGACGATTCCTTGAATGCTATAAAAGTAAATATAGTTCTATGAATGATAATTCGCGCGGCGAATGGAAAAAATATTTAGTTGGCGAAATCACACACATTTGTGTCACAATGGACAATTATTTGTCACAATAAATTTTGATCTGTGATCAAACATTTTTTCGCTCATCGGCGACACATCCAAAATTGAAAATGAGTAGAGCAATTATTAATTAAATAAGGCCAAATGGCGACGGTCTTACAAAAACAATCGTGGGCGGATATGACAGATGATTTATCGGAGCCGGCCATGGATTTTCCTGCCGAGAAGAAAAGACCACCGGCACGCGCATGGACAAATCCACAGGCAACGTTGCGTCGTATTGATAATAAGCGCGTGGAACCAAATAACAGTAAGAACCCAATTACCGAGTTAGAAGACCTATTGGCCAAGATGAATGATGCACGTGAGGCGGACAAAAAGAGACACGATGATGAATTAAATTATTGGATGAAGATTGCACAAAAGGCCCAACAAGATAAGAAAGCTTCAGATGTCGCTCACGAACAAACTATTACTCAATTAAAAGCACGCATCGCCGAATTGGAGAACGAATGGGCAAATACTAATAAATCCAATGGCAAAATTGCTGAGTTAGAGGAGGCATTAAAAATTGCGGTGGAAACAAGTGAAGGATTGGCGGCGAAATTAAATGAACGCGAAAAAGACTATGAGCGATTGGAAAAGGCCAATGAGGCGACCGTTTTATGTCTGCGCGGACTTAAAGATAATAAACAAGGAATGGAAACTATAATCACAAATCTCAATAAAGAAAATGATAAATTAATTTTGGCCAAATCAGAATTGGTATTTGAATGTACTCTACTCCACCGGCAATATGAAGAAACAAAACGCGAATTACATACAATGATAAAAAAACAGGGGGTCGCAGAATATATCTTGAATGCGCCATCAAATAACGATGGGACACCAGGTAGTGTGGTTATGGATTCTAAGATTACGCCGGCCGCCGATGATAATACAAAAAAGAAGAAGAAAAAAAAGAATAAATCTAAATCAGTTCATTAATTTTTTCCGGCAGCAGCGGCATTTGAATTTCTCCTGAACAAATTATTAATGTAAGAGAATCCAAATCTCAACATAATAGTTTTTGTGATCTTCGATTACAACACAATAACATGATATGAAAAAAAATAGATCTCTATGGCAACAACTAAGTAGGGTATTGTTATTGCGCCGGGAGTATATGAGATGTCGGCGGGCATTGCTAAATACATATGACACATTAGAAAAGTTTATTAATAATACGGATTTTCATTATAAGTTCTATAAACTATTATTTATTCGATATCGATCATTAAAAAAACAATTGGCCGCTGAATTAATCCATTTAGACGAAAAATATATAGGCTGACGGTCGGCTGCTAGAATATTTATATATGATAATATTTTTTCATAAAAATATACAATGTGTCGTTGGCACAATTGTTCCGAACCAACTAATCGGGACAACCAATTCTGTTGGCGGCACACTCCTTGTATCATTTGCGGCAATGGTGGGGGATATTATTATGCCCGATGTATTTGTTGTATGCGATGTAAATGGCCAGGATGTACCCGAGTGACAAATCCTTTCGATAAATTCTGCACCGAACATGAATCGCGAAAATTTATTCATAGTACACCAACCTAAAATATTAATATATCGAATTATATATATATCATGTGCATTCAATGTGGACATAATTGTGGTGGCGGCCTTTTTTGCCCACAAGCACCTTATTTATGGATAAGACGTCGTCTCCCCTGTCCTCGCTGCGGAAATATACCTGGGGCAGGCCCATTTTGTCCACTTTGTAAATATCCAAATTGAATTTCTTGAATACAAATAATATAACAGTAGACCTTACATGTATTTGCCCACTTTGTAAATTATCCAAATTGAATTTCTTGAATACAAATAATATAACAGTAGACCTTACATTCATTTGCCCATAATGGATATTTCTCCCGAGAATAGTCTGATTCAAATTGTAAACGTCAATAATAATTATATGTTTATCATTGAACCACTGCCTTCATTACCAACTGTTACATACGACGACTCTGGTAAGTCATGCCCCTTGTGCATATTTACACATACGATATACACTCGATTTAGCTGATAGAATATCAAATGAAGTAGAATATTTTTTATACCCCCCCGCCGGCTTAAACGCATACTTAATTCGCGCGATTATGTAATCGATAAATGACAATCTAATCGGTAACTAAACAATATTCAATCAAGCGGTACACTGTGCGATTAATGTGCCGATAGTCTCGGCGAGTAATCAAAATAGTCCCTTTTGATTAACACGTCTTAGTTACCTATTAAAGTGTCATTTATCGATTACGTCAATGCGCGCACAGGGTATGATAGGTGCCGGCTAATTATGTACGATCATGGATATACTGGATACATACATAGTTGGTAGCTTTCCATCGCACTCCTGCTGGCATATGATAGTGATCTGACCCGAACTAATAAATTGAATTTTTTATATTCAAGTAGTGAATCCTCTCAGCAATGACTTCCGCATCCGTTATTATTCCACTGGCCAATGGCCAATACGAAATCAAGAAAAAAAATGTACACCCACTTCCTACTTATTATTCAAATATACCATTAACTTACACAGATCATGATCTAATTGATTTGGGATTGGATGCACTTCTTCGCCGGCGACTATATAAAAATAGTATTGCGGCAATCACTCAATATATTATTATCGGTCTTCGTAATGTAGATACCGCTGGCTATCGCGCCAACAACTTATTATGCGATTGTGTTTCACGATCGGCAAAGGTTCTTATGGATAGACATGTTCAGCCTCACCAATGGTCGCCAGAGGAGTTAGAATTGGCCAAAGTTTTAGAATATGCAGCGGCCAAAGGATATAATTATATTATTCCCGCGGAAATGAAATTTCCTAACCAATCAAAGATTGGTGCGACAATCAAAGATTGTCTAGGCAATGAAATTGCTGCACCCGTATCATACACATTTGATGAACTTATCGCGGTACAAGCCTTAATAGAGTTATCTTGGGCGATCCGATTATAGGTCGCCAATATTATACAAAATGAATTATTTTTTGGTAAATATTTAAGAAAGATGCGTCTCGTAACTGCTATATTGCCGCGCCTTGATGGCTCATATGCTACCGAAATGGTACGTGCGCCCGTGTTTCGACAAATCGATGTCGGGGTTGCCCTACCACAAGATCTATTGCTTGACGAAATAAAGACAACACTTAGTAAACTTGAGTCCCCGCCCGATGACATCGATGATCTAATGTTAATGTTCGCGCGCACCATTTGTGATGGCGTTTACCATGTCCGGCATGGCGGGATTGACATCCATATATATAAACTTGTATCATCATGTTGTCAATTCTGCGCCGGACTTCTTGCCGCAAAATATGATTCGCGCTCAGTTTGGTCTTACGCTGACAATGAAGTAAAGGAGGCCATCAATGTCGCATCCTGGGTCGGAGTCGGATTGGATTCTATTCATGTTTATTCGATGGCAGAATTGCTATCAATGGATATTATCAATACCCGCCCATTATTAGAAGCAATGGCCAATATATTGGCCGACGATGATGACGACGACGATACTTATGCACACACCCACATTGATGATAATCGCCGATGGTAAATTATATATTTTTTGGTATATTGACAAAAATTGAATATTAACTTGGCAAATATGATTTGTCAGAACAAACACGCGCAAAAAACATGGCCGCTCCTAATATGATAGACATAGGAACTCACGGCGAGTACCGACTCGTCAAAGGCATACCATCTGTACCTGTTGAGATCAATATATGGCATCTCGATAAGGCTAATGCAGAAATTCTTTCTGTTATTCGGCAAATGTACACCCCCGAAATTCCATGGGCGGTCTTATGCATCCGCGCGACTCTGGCCATCACCAACAGTATTCATTTCGTTCGACAACCCCCTGAAAAAAGACCGGACATAGATGTGGCCGATGACATTGCGCGACATACTAAACTAGTCGCGTTCTTAGTTCAAGAAATGAGTGGGCGGCTATTGTCCCGGCACAATCAACCAGGAAAATGGGCCGGATACGAACAAATTCTTGGCATTACCATAAATAATGCAACGGCAAACGGTATTGGATTGGGCGCCGAGGCATATACTGCCGACGACATAAGAAAATTTAAAGCTTCGTCGCCGAGACTCGCCGCCTAGATCCCCTTGTAACGAGCGGCAGATGTAAATAATATTTGTACATATTTTTTTGAGGGGGAAATCCAACCATTTGAAATTGGTCTGGATTAATATTAATTAACATCTATTAACTGACATCGATCAACAATGTACAAGAACGTCTTTATCATTCTATTGACAATATTGGTCATAGTACTTATGTATGCCATCTTAGTTGGCGGAACCATAACCGGCGGTTATGTATTTTCATTATGTCAACAGGCTGATGAGGCAATTGGCCTTTGTTACACAGCCACGATTTTATTAATTGTGGTTGTCATCGGAGTTGTCAGCTTAATGTCAGGTATATTGGCCTGTATTGTACACAATATACTCATGGCGTCGGCGGTGTTAGGTCCTTCGGACCGTCGCACCGCTCGTCGTGATGACGGTCGATCTCCGATCGACCTACACGACGCGGCGCCAGGGTACAATACTCATCCTTCCGAATTAAAATATGAATCCGGTATTTAAATTGTGGATGTATATATACCCAAAACCGGTGTGTCTTGATGGAAAATATATAATTATATAAAATTAGAAATGATCGCTAGATATATTTCATCATATTTTATTTTTTCAGTATTATATATACTATGCTTGCAGAAAGCTTATTGATTGCGGCCTTAATTATTCTAATCTTGTATTTGTCTGGGTATGGTATGAAGGATGTAAAACGATTAGCCAGCAGCGAGGCCCCGAAAGTAGCGGCCGATGGTGCGGCAACTCCTCCGGCACCGGCTGCCGAATCTTATGAAGAGAAGATTGCCGAACATCAATCGAATAATATGAAGAGTTTGGTCGCCGCGGATAATGGTAGCAATTTTGCCCTCGGCGGATCGTGCCCTGAGGCCGACCAAATTGACTTTGCTGTTAACGAATTCGGCGCCCCGGGCCTTGATTATCAAGCGTGGGTTGGCTCGCAGGCTGTTGATGATCAGGTTATTAAGAATCATGTTGATTTTGTTGCAAATATTCGTGGTTTGGGTCCTAATGGCACTTTCACCGGTCGTACGTATTCCCCAGATTCCCATGATAGTTATGATCCAATCCCGTGGATTGGACTTAGACGTCCAGAATTCGTAAACATACAAAATCCCACCTCTTTCAGCGATACGGACTATTCATTGTATCTCAGGAACCGAAATTTCTGTCTCAAGACGTAAAAAAAGTAATTATATATTTTATTATAAAATTGGTACCTCTACTTTCATTCCTGGGTCATATGTTTTTTTGAAAATAACTTTTGTTCCTTTTTTATCAAAGATAATTAATTGTATAGAATAACCCGCATCTACCACACATTGTAATTTGCATCGTACAAGATCTCTATCTTTCTCCTTGCCTTCCTTATCATAAGTATATGGAGATTTAACTTCAACATACAATTGGTGTGATTTTACATAAATATCTGGAAAATATTGATGAGGCTTATCCTGTTGATCGCAATACGCGAAATTAAATTCTATATCTAATAGTTCCGTATCGTTAACAATATCATTAATATCATATTTATATTGGTGAAGAAGATAACGAATGGCCCTATCTTCAAATCCTAAATATTTAAATGTTCTTCCGCCAATTATACATTCTTTTTTGTGAAAAGCATTTTGTAATTGTTTCCGTTGGACCTCGAGATTTTGTGAAGGATGGGATGTTCCATATTTTTCAATGGATGCGTTTATTTGTGCAATTCTACGACATTCTTTACATCCGTTTCCGCCGTTCTTCATTGTAGATTTTGTTATTTCATTAGTTGTATTATGTTCCTCACACTCATATGTAATATAATGTGTTTCTGTTTTTGGGTCATAACGATTATCCTTAAATTTAAATTTACGTGATTCGGTTAATTTTTTTAATTCTTCTCGAATTGTTGTCGAGACATTTATTTCTCTGTTGGCGGCTCGGGTTGCTTTATAATTTTCCATTTTGCATAGATCACAATTATTGCCGCGTTCGAACGCTTGCGCGGACATTCTTGTTTCCTTATGCCCACAATGTATGGTTACATATCTACAACACATCCCATCTTCATCTATACCTTCTTCCGAGTTTTTCAATATTGCGCCACGATCTATTGCAATCTGCTGAAGTTTATTATTGATTGCATTTTCATTTTCCATTCGTTTTTGCGCCGCGACTCTACTATGATTTTCACTACAACACTTCTTGCATCCAATACTTCCAGCATTTGTAAAATCATATGCTAGTACCTTATTAATTGAATTATGGTTACAGCATAATATATGAAGAATCCGATTATGTTTACCATCTTTGCGGGACATCCAATCATCATAAACTAGAATTTCAACATTACGTTTTTCTGCCAATTTATTTAATTCTTGTCTCAGATTAAATTCACGTTGTTCGGCAGTGGTTTTTTCTTTAATTTTCATCAGGGGTATTTTTTCAATATCGTGTATTTTGGCTTCCAACTCTTTATTTTCCGATAAACATTTATCACATAATGCAATATTATACACAATTATGGCCTCGCCAGAACGTTTCGCTGCAACGGGAGGTATTTTTTTAGCCGTACATTTGCAATAGAATAGTGCATATTTTCTATGTAATTTATTACCATTTGGTAATTCTCCTATCACTACATTTTGTAGTCTTCTCAAATAGCCACCAGATTGGCATACAATTTTACGGACCACTGGTTCAGTTATCTCGGATACACGTAAGGGTTTTGCTTTATCCAAATGATATTGTTTACGTTTTGCACACTCATCACAATTTACTCCCTTATATAGAATAGTTTCGCCACATCTAGTGAAGATTATAGGTAGTTCTATATTTATTTTACATTGGCAAACAAAATCTACCATTATAGTTTGCCGTTGCTTATCTTCGGCCCAATATGCCCGAATAAATCTTCCACCAGCCGCTTCCACATATGAGCGGTATTTCGCATCATCAATGGGTGACATGTTATCCACCAAATTGGTAGTCGATAACTTTTCCCGTAATACATTCATACGGATAATTATATCACATATCATCTTATATATACCTAATATTATTCGTTCCGGAGATATAATTTTTATACCTTCATTAATTAGGTACTTCTCCGGTATATACAATACTATTGGGGGATTATTATCTTCCTCCGGTTTATCATGAGGGGGTGTCATTACTGGCATCAGTGTATTAGTATCCATAATATAATTATCGTGGTTTGTATCTAATATTTCTAAAGAATAAGAAATTCAATTTTCATTTTATAAAATGGGTTCACATAAAATTAAAAATTTGAATTTCTTCTAACTAAAATTATTTCTATTGCTTATGGCCGGATCACCACGTAAATATCCCGATGATTCCCCGCGAAAATACATTGAATCGATGGAAAAATTTCATCACCAATCTATTTTAGATCAAAAATTAAGTATTCTCCGGGCAGATTATGAAAAAATCCACAATATCGAATCTACACTATTACAACTCATCGGCAACAACGATGGCTTCTTTGATAATCCGGTATGGCACAATTATCGACAATGGAATGCCGAAAACGCACCAACAGACTATGAAGCATTGGCGATTCATACACATGTTGGCTGGATGTTAGTCGCCCAAATCAAAGCCGAATTATCAACATATATGGTCAGCAAAACTGGGTCCCCTCGCACAAATTAATCATGCCGTCTGTCATTCCAAAAAAATATTAACCGCCGAGAAGAATCCGGCATCCAATCATTCTATTTTTTATCAATAGCGATAAGGCGAATCTTAGTATCATTCAGTGTTTGTATGTCGCCGATAAAGTCTGTGCCCCGGCCGAGGAGGAAAATGCCGGTATAATAATTGTTAACCAATGAATAAAACTGCTGACAATATTCCCGGTTATTCAATGCTTCACCAACATTGTTTCCAAAGAAGAGAACAGTAATTCCATTGGCGATAGCATTACACAGCGACGGATCGAGAGGGGTATCATCATCTATAGCTTTAATTTTGGTAATTTCCCTATTGACTAATATATTGGGCTCAATATTCATCTTATCAGTATGATGATAATCATAATAGACTACTGCCGCCCGAGGAAATAAATTGCGGCATAATATCGAACTTAATCGGATTGTTAATTGGAGTTCGGAATATGGGTTCGGACTAAACTCCATTGCATTTTTTACATGAAAGGCGTAACCACTAACATTGTTTGGTATAATATTTCGACGTACTGGCGCCCGATAATAAAATACTCTATCACTAAGAATTGCCTTAATAAATGACTTTAACATTATCATATTCATAGCCGATCTACAAAATTGTTGGCCATCGGGAAATAACTTCAGAGTTCTCGGCAAAATGACGTCCATAAATCCTTCGACGTTCTCATGCCGAATTAATTTCGCAGTCTCTCCCCTTAAGCCCGCCCATTCTTTAGCATTTGTTGATATGGTCCTATTATAATTACGTCGCACAAAATGTCTCGCTTTACTAGATCCGCCGGTATAACGGCCAACGATACGTAATATCGGCGACAACATTTACACAATAATTAATAATACTTACAAAAAAATATTCATTTTTCTTACCCGGCCGATCGTAGATTGCCCGGCCACCAACGGCCAATTGAATTTATCTGAAGCAAATCACAAGTCTACCTTGATAAGCCAAACCATGACAACATATTTCATAGACTATGATTTGGCACTACAGCAAGTGCATGCGGCAATTGAAAATGATAACGTCACGGCAACGCTTTGTCAAAACGAGAGGGCTATAGCTGAGCTCTATGCCGAATATGTAATACTGGCAAATGATTTTCGATGGTCATTCAATAATGACTATTTGTATATTAAGCGCATGGAAAATTGTCTCAAAATCGACCGTTGTTTATACAAACTTCTTTTCTCCCAGTGTAAAAACCCGATCAAACTATTATTATATCAATACATAATTCTACAATCTTTGCAGACTATAATGGATGCCATTCGGATTCGACAATATGCGGATTCAAGAAGCAATGGTACAGCTGCCACTAAATTAAACAATTCCGGCCCGCATTAAAATATAGAGGAGATATATTTTTTGTGAACATGAATAAAAATTATTAGTAAATTATTCCGTTGATCGAAGATCAAAATATCATATAAAATTGAATTTTGTATTGACAAATTATAAAAGAGTTTATCAGCTTTGGGATATTGCAAACACTCTACAAATTATTGAAACAAATAACTAATGCAAACCACGAAACACATATCACTTCTTCAATATAATTCCGACGGAATCATTGAAAAAGTCATCGGTGATCCGCCAACTGATACAAATATCGGGCACTTACAATCTGCCGATGCGTTAATTCAATCGCTTAAAAGTGGTGTGATATCATTGGCAACAATTCCAGATGATCTACTTGCATTCTTCAGCAATATAACAAATACTATTGCCGATGCCGTTTGCTATATCCAACAAGATTATCATCCAGACATTCGTGGACTAACTTCATTATTTGTTCAAAATATAAGTATAAATATCATGGCCGCAAGTCAGGTTATGCCGGGAATTCAGATATGTCCGGCACAATTATTACATGTTATTAATTGTGCTACTAAATGTGGTCTTGGCCTTGATACACCAGGTTATACAGTTGAATACCTGTTGCAGACCAAGATATTATCAGAACAAGAATATCAATTATTGTATGCGATGCGCCAAATCACAGATAGCCATTTGTCACATGATGACCAAGATAAAATTAATCGGGCCAAATTGGATATTCTTCCAGCATCCCCGCCGCCAAATCAGTTGGATGCGACTGACCCACCTTAAAATATAGGTGGGAAATATATTTTTTGCCTAGTTCGCCGGAAAAATGAATTTTATATTGGCAGATATTGATTGTTAATAGTTCAATCTATCATCAACCATTATGGCGCACCTTAATATCAATTATAATAAAATCAAATTAAAAATAGATAAAGCTACGCACCATGACCGGCTTGTTGAAAAAAATAATAAATATGATAAAACAATAGCGTATTTATACGAATATTATGCGCATCTCTATTTTTCACTGCGTCACAAATATGATGATCGGCAATATACATTCTTTGTCAAAGAACTTGAACGGCTTGCGGGCCTTGATCTTACTATATATAAATTAATTACATTACATGAACCACATAAGCGAATGCTATATCAGCTGATAGTGATTCAAATTCTAGCATATCTCATAGACAATACTTATTCATTTTAATTTTTTCCCCCAAGGCACATACATATTTCAAAATGAATTCAAATTTTATATAATCATTAATCATGGCGTTGTTCCCCCAATTCCCTTATTGTAACCTAAATCCAGAACTTCTCTGGAATCAATTGTATGGATTAAAATATCCACCTAGTGTAAAATTAATAGGGTCTGTCCTATGTAATCAAAGGGTAATACCACATATAGAAATCGGTCATAATATTTCCATGACTTTTCGAATTATTGGTAATCATAATTGTGAAGCCGGTGTGGTGGGTGTCTACCATGAATCAAATTTCTATAAATCTTGGACTAAATTTGATATATATCGCCATTTTCGTAATTTTATTACATTGCGGAGGGTTACTGATGATAAACAATATTATTTATACCACATTCCGGCCGATATCAAAAAACTTCTAGATAATTTTATGTTAAATATTCCGATTTGGCCCGTAATATGATTAAACTTAGAATATAAATTATAATATAAATATGTTGCGCACTTGTCTTTATCCAGGTTGTTCCAATCAATATTTGCCGGCAATAAAATATCATCCGGCATGTCGGCTCCATTATAATCGTTTATACTATGGATTCCTCGCCGACTGGTATGCCGAACGTTTTTTATTTGCCGAATATGTGCAGCCCGAATGGCCCGTAGCACGCACTTTGCGCATTGTGCTATCAAAACAGCGATCTACGTATCGGCACCTGATTGTGTTTACAGGCCGATCATATTTATTTGTACAATATAGCATACAATTACAACACAGTTTGCCGTCATCATATATGTTACTTTTTGATACGGTACCCACACCGGATGATTGGCCCTCCGCACCCCATTCTCTATGGTTCTTTCGACATCATCTCTTCAATAATATATATAATAAAATTCGCGCATTATTCGTTTGGCGCGAAATTTTTGAACAATGGGCGGGCGTTGTGCCGCGAGATATTATGTATCTAGTCGATAATTTTATCATAGAATATCCTATTGACATTTGAATTTTCCCTGGTTTATAGTTATACAAATGGAAGATACCACCCAACTACATATCGTGGGAGAGATATGTGAACCCGTTCGGGGACTAAATCTTGTTGTCTTCCATTTTCCGCCTAGTATCAAATTCTTAGAAGGCCACATAGATGATAATGATGTTGAACGAATAATTGTAAATATCGGATACAACATTACATTAATATTTGAGTATCAAATATTTTCTAGGACTAAATTTGGTGTGTTTAAACAATGTACAAAATGTCCGGCCGGGACACATCATAGGTGGGCTTTTGTATCCGTCTGGTATAGCGATGATTGCCACTATTTACACAATTTTATACAATGGCGCCGACATTGGGAGGATCCCGGACTTTATATTAATATTCTGCCTGCCGACTTCAAAAAATTATTAGACAATTTTATATTGTCTCATGCTGTACATCACATCGAATAATTATTTTTTATGTATCGCCGCTGACCATTGATTACCCAATAACTATTCCGGATAATAATTATGCAAAAATGAATATAATATATACAAAATATTTCAATTGAATCTTAATGAATTATCTCGAGAAGCTGGGTAAGTTATTTGCGTATCATTCGTGCCCTACACTAAGCGCGGCGTCGGTTGGTTGTCGGTGTCGATATTTGCGGTGCCAAAATATAGGATTAATTTATAATAATGGTTATTGTAAAAATCATCGGACGGATCAATGTGAATGGCGGAATTGTCCGCGGGATAAGGAACCCGAGCGAGAATGTTGTTCCGAACATATAAAATGTATCTTCGACGATTGTAATGCCGAAAGAATGCATCGTGCGGATAATGAGAAATGTATACGTTGTCTTAATTCCCGCGCTACATGTATGGAACCCAATTGTAATAAGGAATTTTTATATTACGTTCATGGCATTCCAACCTCATATTATAATTATAAATTATATTGCATAGATCACTATCATAAACATATGGGCAGTAACATATTCTTAAGCCCGAACTGTCGTTGTGGAACACCTTGTAGTCAACCAATAGTGCGTATGGGCATGTGTTATGATCATATAAAATGTACATCGGAATGTTGTCAATATATTGGTTGCATTAACCTACCCGAAAGATATCAGGCCAATAGGATTACAGGGTACATTCGTTATGATGTGTTGGCAGAAGAAACTTACTTCTATATAAAATATTGTTCTGAACATAAATGTATAATTCCCGGTTGTGGCAATAGTCATTTATGCTTGGAACATATAATTTATAATAAACAAGGAACAGTTGGTTATCTATCAATATTACCTAGTGATATTCTAAAAATATGTTTATTCTACGGGCGTATACTTCCGGTATTAATGCTACATAATAAGAATAATATCTATGATGATAATATTTATCATATTTCAAATTGTGTTCTAAATAACAAGTCTAAAACCATATATTTGAATCATGAAATTAATAAGATCGTATGCAATGATAACACTAATGATGTATCTAGCTATTGATTCTGATATAAAATGTTGTATAATAATTATTTTTTGTAGTTCGTCGATCCTTAACATTTGAATTTCCGGCTGGCCAAATCATTCATAATGTATTCGGGCGATACTCAACCGATTATAAACGGAGATCGCCGTGAGGATGAAATCCAAACTAGATCGAGCTCCGACAACGTAAACGCACAGAGTTTGCGGTTTATAAATCGCATTACACACCCCTTTCCACCAAGTATATTCTTACTGAATGTAAATTTTAACCGAATATGTATAAATATTGGTGACAAAATAATATTAGAATTTATTCTACCTGCCTTTCTTACTAATGAACTTTATATTAATGTATATGATGATCAAACGGACAATAGTTGGTTTTGGGAAAACGCGGAGCTGTTGTATAAAACACATGAAGACCACTATTTTGAAAATTTTATACAATTGCGCCGGTGTTGTGATACCCCAGGGTTATATATTTATATAATCCCTTCCGATATAAAAAAACTTTTAGATAACTTTATGTTGTCTCACCGGATCCATAAAATTATCGGCTAATATTTTTTATTTATGGTTCATCCATGCGGAAAAACTCACAGAATCTCACTTTGTGTTATATGTGAGATATACGTAGACATAACTTCAGCTTTATACTTGTTATAAATTATACCATTTGAAACACCCGACACTAATTCTTTAAGATAAAAATGGCATGTACAACAGTTGTGTTTGACTTGTATCAATGGCGGAAGTATTCGTGAATAGAATATACAAATTTTTAGGATATCATACGGCAAAAGTAATAGATACCCGGCGCATAATTGTCTATTATTATACATCATATGATTTAAACATAAACTATTATTCCAACAATCCGGAATTGAACATTTATGTTCTTCGCAATATTCTTGAAAGTAATACGTATCCGCCACACGTGCATCATGATAAATGTACCCAGTTATACGCTGAGGACGAGTTGGCGGTAACTTAATGCAGCCAAAATATTTGCAACACCATAATGATTGTTTCAAGTGCCGGTAACATAAACCCAATCGTACTATTGGATCACATGGGGGACCACAGCGGCCATCATCGGCAAAACATCTATTAATCGGTCCCGAATATCTATTATAATCTGACCAATGCTCAGTACAACGCGGCGATTGATGCAACCCATCAGTTATCATGTATAAATATTCTTTTTTACAATTGGGTTTATCACACTTCCTACGACATTGGCAACGAACACATTTCTCATTTTTATATATAATTAAATCTCGTTCGCCATTACAATCCTCAAAAATGCATTTGCTATGTTCGGAACACATCAGGCGTTCCGGTTCCTTATCTCGCGGACAATTACCCCATTCACATTGGTCCGTCCGATGATTTTCACAATAACCATTATTGTAAATTAATCCAACATTTTTGCACCACCTATATCGACATTGGTGACTAGAGATCGCCTGTTGTCCTTCGGGATGATTCATTGAGATAATAATCTATATATATAAATTTCATTTATTATAATCCGGCAGACAATCAAATTGAATTTTACAATGATACCTATCGGAGGGGTGCAAGGAAATGAATATGACGTCAGAATTATTGGGCACCTATATTATGCGATTGATTGTCGAGAAGAATTTCTCTACAGTGAAACAGATTTTATACACATTGCCGCCGAATGATCCCATCAAAATTCATTATGTCGAATCCGATACGTATGCATATATTAGACCGCTAACTATTGCAGCCTGTGCTAACCTGGCCGAAAATGCCGCCGCATTAATATCTCGTGGCGCTGATGTAAATGTATCCGATAACGGATTTACTCCGGTTTTACGTGCGGGATTGAACGAAAATTGGGATACATTTTATGTTTTAATAGAATGCGGCGCCAATTTGGCAACTTGCCCGCCGGATATGCTGACCGACGCCTATTATTATGCGATAAAAAATGAACGAATGGATGCTCTCCGAATTTTACTCGATCATGATATCAAATATAATCCGGATATAATTTGTCCGGCGGCCAAATGGTCTACTAATATTCTGATCCGGAAATTGTTCGACCATACTTAATTTATATTTTTTATAATCCGTCGCCGCCAACATATTAATTTGCGGCATCTATCTATTTTTATTTCTTGAATATAATGATTCATTGGATCGTTTCAATTATAACAGCAATTATTTTACTTATTATTTCAATAATTTATTATATTCTTAATGGGTCATATGGTGGCGGATCTGAGGAAACGGATGCGCGAACCATTATCGAAACCACACAAATGTGGATGGGTAAGCCACCAATAAATGAGAAAGAGTATAAAAAAATGATGAATGAAATTCAGTTTATGGACGAGTTGATGGCCACCATAAAAAATAAATCATTATATAATGAGGCATATAATGCTCTTGCCGAGTTAAGACAAAAAATTCCTGAAATAGATGTGGCCTTGGCGCGCGCTGATAAAATCAGATCTTATCAAAATACATTAGACGAAATAATTAGACGAGTTGATCCCGCCGATACCTCAAACTATGAAGAGATTTATACAGAAATACAAAAAATATTGCGGGATATGCCCCGAGATAAAGAGTTTTCTGATTTGCGTAAACAATTTTTAGACTTATATATCAAAATCGGGAATGCTTTAGAACAACTCAAGGAACAACATACAATTGCAGCAAGTAGGACGCCGAAAAAAATGGGAGACATCGATTGTGATCAATTAAAACGGGACCTTACATTGCAAATTAGCAGTCACACCAGTCCGATAGAATATGCAAATACTATACAATCATTAGATAAAGCATGGGAAGAGTTGCAGCAAATTATTATAAGTTCACAAGAAAAGGCACACAAAATTCCAGATTGTAATATACTTGATGTGCTTGATACAACCAAACGTATCTACAACATATACATGGATAAAAGACAAAAGATTTCACATGCCATTTTAGATTTAAAAAGTATAATAGATTCCGGAGTTGATAAAATGGTTGGAGCCGCAATCTTAGCTGGCGAAATTTTCTCCCATCTGGAACAAATTAATAATTTATTTATAAATTATTCAGAAATTCCAACAAAATATCCTGACCTTAAACAGGAATACGATCTCATTTTAAATTCCTTAGATGTTAGCAAACATAGAATAATTAATGTAGAAAATAAAATAACCCAATTTTATTCAATAGTTGAGTCTTCTGATCCTGATGATATTCGAACATCGGCTCTAAGCATATACTCATTGGCCAACACTATTCATGATTTTATACAGTATAATAAGATACAATCGGAAAAATTACTAAAACAAGTACAACAACTATCTGGTACTCCGCCGGCACCACCGTTGCCGAAAGCATCGTCGCCGCCATTGCCGAAAGTATCTCTGTCGCCCCCACCGTTGCCGAAAACATCACCGCCACCGTTGCCAAAAGTATCTCCGCCGCCGTTGCCGAAAGTATCTCTGCCGCCGCCACCATTGCCGAAAGTATCGCCGCCGCCCCCACCGTTGCCGAAAGTATCGCCGCCGCCACCACCGTTGCCGAAAGTATCCCCGCCGCCATCACCATTGCCGAAAGCAGCATCGCCGCCGGATGAAGACGACGGATTTTATATATCGTCGACGGATAGTTTTCTAGCAAAAACCAGCGAATGGGACGAGCCGCCACGATATATTGCAATGGTGTTGGCCCAGATTATGTTGCAACTCAAGTTGCCGGTGGAGCGCGACGACATATCGGATTCTACACCGGAAATTTGCCGGAAATACTTACAGAAGTTGGTTAAGATAGTAGATGGACTGAATATTCCGCTTGAGGGAAGTGTATTCCGTAAACTTAAATATTTTGCCAGATCAAAAAATACCAAAATCGCCATTGACTTCTCGAATGTCTACGAAAAATATAAATTATTAATATAAATAAAATTGATCTACGGAACTGATGATATGTATGAAAATTTACTCCCGCACAAATACATTTGGCGCCATATACATCTCGCCCACAATTTGAACACTTTGATGGTGGCATTATTAATTTATCTTTTTATAGTGGATAATTTGGATGTGATACACCATTATCATATTCAATTTGTGAACAATATGACCGATTAATGATTGGAAGTCCGATCGCTTTATTATGCTATGGTGTCCAAGATATATCCTGTGGGGTAGGGCAACTATATTGTATCCATTTCATCATGCGTTGGCGGATACAACCCCGCGACTATCAGGAGCGGACCGTATCCATTTAATCATGCATTGGCGGATACAACCCCGCGACTATCAGGAGCGGATCATATCCATTTAATCATGCATTGGCGGATACAACCCCGCGACTATCAGGAGCGGACGTATCCGTTTAATCATGCATTGGCGGATACAATCCGCTCCTGCTAGTCGCAGACCGTATCCATTTAATCATGCATTGGCGGATACAACCCGCTCCTGATAGTCGCGGACCGTATCCATTTCATCATGCGTTGGCGGATACAATCCCGCGACTAGCAGGAGCGGACTGTATCCATCTAATCATGCATTGGCGGATACAACTCCGCTCCTTATAGTCGTCGGGTTTGTATGAGCAAACAGATCAAATTGAATCTTATTTTTTATAAAACATCTTATACTAATCTGTTCATGGCGACAACCCAAGTACATACAAAATTAGACACTGCCGTCGCCATTTTGGCGACCAATGCCGGACTCATCAATAACTTCCTAGACTTTATTATTGATCGCAGCGAAGTCGGCATCCCGACCCCGGATAATAAACTGACGGAGATAGAAGATAAAAAAGAGGATAGTTCATCTACTATGGATGCTCCGTCCGATCATAGATCGGACAGACAATCGTTAGATTGCCCGGAAATAACCCCCGAGATATATATGATCGATGATGTACAATATAATCATAAGTCCACATGTTCGGATAGTTGTTGTACTTATTATACTGATGATGGTGTGTCTACAAAAATACATGGTCAGATGCATATGAAGTATGATAATGGGCTCGAACAAATCCTAACATATGTCCATGGAAAAGTGACTATTGCCAAATACATTTATGGCGAGGAAGAATGTTGCGAAACCTTCGATGGCAATAATAAAATTGATCGTGTAATTCGGCGCGACGATATAATTATCCAGAATATTATCTATGATGATAATATTCCTCAATCAGTATATGTATACAATAATGACGGGGATCTGCTCGGCACATATATCCGTGGGGGTATGGCGGATAAAATACGTTGGCTCAATTTTGATCCAACTTATAAGAATATAGAACAGATAATGAAGTTATTCAGCCACGCCCATTGGGATAATAAAAATAATGTTCTTGAGGCGGACATCTTCGGAGATAAATTGACCCGAGATAACTACTTTAACGCGTACACGTTTATACGTCAATTGAATCCACCTAAATATGATTTCTGTTGATTTCGGGCCCGTTAACCAAAATTGAATTTTATTTTTTATAAAATATATTACATTACTTATTCTATTCATTTATCATGGCGACACCCCAATTACATGCAAAATTAGATACCGCAGTCAGCTGTTCGGCGACCAATGCCGGACTCATTAATAATTTCCTCGACTTTATTATTGATCGCAGCAAGACCAGCATCCCGACCTCGGTTGAAAGTGTTGCAAATGATGCAAATGATGCAAATGATGCAAATGATGCAAAGAAACCGGCAGCGTCAGGTCCGTCGGATACACAAGATAAGAAAGATGATAATGCGGCGGGTACTAACCCCGCAACAACATACAAAACATATATGATTGACGGCGTAGAATATATTAATAAAGTTGAATGCCCTGATGGTTGCTGTACTTATTATACCGATGGTCGTATGACGCCAATGAAAATACACGGTCAGATGCATAAAAAAGTCTCGAGTGGACGAGAGCGAATACTCACATATAATCATGGAAAACTAACCTTTGAAAAAATCTCTTATGATAAGGAAGAGTGGTGTTCAGTTTATGATAACAATGGATTTTTATCGTGCCGTGTGGCTCGGCGCGACCGTATAATTATCCAAAATATTCAGTATGCTGATCAAATTACTAAACAAGCACATGTATATAATGATGCTGGGGATCTCATCGGTACATATATCCGTGGAGACAAAATGGACAAAATAACTTGTAACAATTTCGAAATAAATTCCGAAAATCTAAAGCAAATGATGAAATTATATAGCCACACCCATTTAGAAGATAAGGGTGGCCATGTTACTCTCGAGGCAGAGATATCCGGAGATAAATTGACTGAAGCCCACCGCTTTGAAGCGCTCAATTTTGTATGTGAGTTGAATCAGACTATTACCATTTAGGGTGGCCATATTGTCCGGCATATAATTCCGGCGCCGAATATTATTTTTTATATGTTTTTCTGCCGAAACCCGCATGGATTTTCAAAAAATGAATTCTACTTTATATATAAAATATTCTAATGGAGTTGTTGTCGGCATGTATCACCGGCGATCTCCAACTCGTTTTAGAATTATTAAATGATATTGTAGTTGATTGGCGCGACATCAATGGCACAACCGCGCTAATGTTGGCGGCGACCTTTGGTCACATCGATATTATTGATGTGCTTTATCAAACTGGCGCTAATATTAATGCTATAGATGATGTATATAAGGCGACACCCATTTTACATGCGGCCAGATGTGCACAATGGAATGCCGTCAAAAAATTATTAGACTTGGGGGCACATGCCCAGGCAACTGACCATGAAGGACACGGAATTTTATGGTTCGCGGTCAAGGCCAATGCCACTAACATGGTCGACCAATTAATCCCCGCTAGGTTAGATCCCAATCTGCATGATTATAATGGAATCACGCTATTACAATATGCTGTTGCCATTGGACAAATCGATATGATTTATAAATTAATTGAACTCGAAGTGAACATCGACACAGCCGGCCCCGATGACATGACTGCGCTGATGATGGCCGCACGACTTGGGCATGGCAGCATAGTGAGGATATTAGTCCGCGCCGGTGCGAATACGCATATCGTCAATGATGGCGGGATGACAGCCTCGGAATATGCAGATAAGTACGGGCATTATCAAATAGTTAAATATTTGTCGAAACATTAGTCGGGTTACTTTGATGTTTATTATTTTCGGTGTTTTTTACTAATATGTTCGTCTTTCCAAATTGAATTTTTTATTACATATAGTATTATTAACTATTTACCTTGATCGAAGATCAAAATATTATATAGGATTATTAACTAATTACTTTACTCTACATCAAATATGGCGACGACTACTGCTGTTACTCTATTTGACATTATCACGCGCTTAAAACAGGCGAATGAATATGTAACAATTAATAATATCCTTCGACTAATCAAGCCGGGAGAGATAATTCTCGGCAATGATAACTATACAACTACTCCATTATGCTTGTGTGCACAATTAGAGTTACAAGGTTCGGCTATATACTATTTAATGGTTGATCAAGCACATACTGTGGCCGAAACGGATAGTAATGGGGCGACTCCATTACAAATTGCGGCGGCCAATAAACATTGGTATACACTTCAGGATTTATTACGCTATTCTGATCCGTCGAAATTAACTTTAGAACACTCCATGGATCATTCTGATGTATATATTCATGCCATCGAGAAACCGAATATGGAAATGATTGAGTTACTCTTGACGTTTAAACTTAATTATGATGCGGCTAAAGTTGGCAAAGTCGCTAATAATTCGCCGAGTTTAATTATTAAAAAATTATTCGGCACCGCCTAATATTTTTGACACCAGTCCTAAAATTGAATTTTTTCATGGCAAATACCGTGAATCGTCACTCATTTCTACCACAATGAACGACGAAAAATATATACGAGCGGTTAAGGAACTCCGCGAAATTTGGCGACAAATATTTGCATATTTGACCCCGGCATCGGGTCATATGGCAAATTATTTCTATGTTACGAGTGACTTACACGGCGCCCATAATTGGTGTGAACGATGGATGCATTGGTGCGCTCTTGTGGAAAAAATATTAGATTTGCCGAGGCAATGTGACGCAAAAACTTCGTCGGCCCGATGTTATTTCAAATATGCAGAAGCCCCACGTCCTGAATTGAACTTGGCCGTGATCAGCGATAGATTCAACTTCCTCTGCGTCTTGGGTCCGTAATTGTTTTTTATCTTGATCAAAATGTTATAAAATTGAATTTCATTTAAGTAAATAATAATTTGTTAATCAATTATCCAATATACTTCCTGATCATGGATGCTACAAATAATAATCCAATAAATTTGCCATCAGGCACCATCGCACAATCACATTATTTTCAGACTGGCCCTGCCGCCTCCAACTTGCAAGAACAAATTGCGAGTGAGATAACGACACTCACCAAACGAATGGAGGCAAAAGGATATATGGCCGCAAAAACAAGCAATGTAATTATCATTGGCTATGGTAATACAATTGCAACACAAGGCTCTTATGATAATGCGGAAAACGAAATTTTAAGTGAGATTCCTTTGGCCAAACACAAATGTGATGAGAATAATTTCACTAATCCGGAAATTATTGTCGTAATACCAGACGACGCCTATGGAAACAGTATCAATACGAATAAGATTAAACAGAAAGTTATTGATATCTGCGGAGTTGAGCCAATTATTATTGTGGGTCCATGTCTTCATGGATCAGTAGAAGAGCGACTGGAACGAGATAGAAAGAGTTTACAATGGATGCTAGATCTATATGCAATGATCACTAATGACGAAGAGCGAGCAGATCTCTGGAAACAATGTGAAGAAGTTCGTATCCAATATGAATCCGGGATTCCAACACCATTAATAATATGAATTATTTTTTATAGATAAAATTGAATTTCATTTTAGTAAATAATAACTTGTTAATCGATTATCCAATATACTCCTCGATCATGGATGCTACCAATAATCATACATTAAATTTACCGAGTCATATTGTTAAATTGACAAACTTGTCAGGCCCGCCAGCTGGAGATGGCCCGTCTTGCTTGCAAAAACAAATCGCAGACGAAATAGAGGCACAAACTAAATTTATGTTTGTTCGCGGAACGGAATACGCAAAAACGAACCGGGCTCTAATCATTGGCTACGAAAAAACCATCATACAACAGGGTTCATATGAGGATGCGGAACACGAAATTATGGACAGTATCGCCGCAGCGAAGGTGGACCATATTACCCAAAACCTTGAAACTCCCGAAATTATTATTGTGCTTCCATGCACTACACACGGCAAAAACGTTGATGAAGATAAAATTCAGAAATTTGCTATGGATGTATGGGGTGTTCAGCCAATGATCGTTGGCGGGCCGCGTCTTATGGAGTCAGTTGAAGAACGGCTGAAACATGATAAGATTATTCTCGAGCGCATGTTTCGTTTGTGTGAGATGACGATGAAGAGAGACAAGGATTTCGGCGACAATCTTTGGAAACAATATGAAGAAGCACTGGCCCGATATGATGCTGGACTTCCTACGCCATCAATGTTCTAATTTTTTCCGATGAATTTATCATTCGGCGCCGCGGCAGCCAAATGCTGCCTAGCCAATCTTCGATTGGCGCAATATGTTTCAGAGCCGTCGATTAAATTATATATTGTGTATCCGATTAATACTCCGACTACTATGATATCACAATAAAGAATAAAATTATTAATAGAAAGATTGGACAGCATTATATTATTCCGCTGATATTTATCAGCCATGTAATATATGAATCGATGGCTCTCGAGGCCGGAAGTGCTATCTTACTTTTATTTACTATTACAATAATATATTATTTTGGGCGTACCACAATTTTCGGATATAATGATGTTACACCACATATCACTGATGGCGAATTCGCCGCGAAACAATTAGCGAGTTCCCCACCGGTCGCTATGGTACATGAGAAGCCAGGGTATGTCGGCCGCGAACAATTATTATATGTAGGCTGGCAACGTCTGTATTGTCCCGCTGGTTCACTTCGATTTCTTGCGCGAAAATGGTATTCCGTCGAACAAAATCGCGTATATTATATTCGGGCCGAGGTTGTCAATGATGTGAGATTCTGTCCGGCCGATCAAAGATCGGCTAGGCAATCTAAAGATTGCCCACCAACCAACGCCCCAAGTTATTTGTCGGAAACATATTATATATTTGATGATGTTGCGGATCTCAAGCGCGCCGGATTCAATAAGATAATTTATCTACACATATATTTAGAACCGGACTTCGGCGGCCAAGTTTATCCATACATTAATCAGTTACAGGATGCATATAAATATAATGCATCACTGCCATACGGTGACCCAGGATCATTCAAAGCGTAAATGGATAGTAAAAAATGATAATCATGGGCACAGTGCATCCACCACATCTCCGGGCAAATTGGATTTGGCCGCCGCAATCATTCCTTGCATATTGGGATATGGAACACCCAAGGCATACACGGGGTCGCTAAACTCAGATACTATTAATGTCGTCCCAGTGGGTACCCCCAACAATAGCCAATATACGAGTCGCGGATATTCCTTATCCGTATACTTCCACCGGGCAATCATTTCCGGAACCAAATGATTCAAACAAAGTCCTTCCGACGCGGAGACGCGTTCTGTATACGCAAAGTGCATGACCCAACAATTAGCCCCACAAATTGAACATTGATGGTGCTTGGCAATATGTTCGGAACATGTAGCACAGTACAACGAACCCGTCGCGACATATGCCTCACAGCAATACCTGCATTCACCGCCTTTCGCTTCCACTAAGGTCCGCGCCAAATAACCGATGAAATTAACAAGCTTCGTAACTGACATTTTTTCAATGCGGGCGGGCGTATCTTTCTCGTCGGCTCCACCGCCGCCAACACATCGCAAAATTTCGCTAAATAGCTTTTGCATTATGCTTATATTAATCGAAGAGTAAAACCCGATATATATCGAATCAATATTTGCGTATGGCCAATTCAATTTTGGTAAAAAATATTATACAACTGGCAATAGGTATGCGATTACGTCCTTGGGCCAATTGGATTTTGCCCGCGCCAATCTTCGATTGGCCAGTGAGCGACGTCTCTGCGCTTCACGCCGAGGCACAACGGTCTCCGGCCAAAGGCCGAGGTGCGACGGACTTTCTTCGAAAGTCCTATGCACCGAGCTCGTCGCTATAGGTCGATCGTAGATCGACCTAAGCCTCACTGCTGCGACTCGGGACTATGCTCACGCCGAGAACCGTCGGTCGATCGGCTCTAGGTTCTCTCGGCAATTTCATTGCCGCATATACATTGCATTATGTTTATCCAAACACAATTTCATTTTGAATCCGACATTACCGCCGCCGAAATTATATCATATATTTCATCGTGCATGAGGTCATCAGGCGAATCCAATGGACGAAGGTATAACAAATTATATATAATATCTATATTGGATTTAGCTAGAGGACAGCGTATAAGTTCGGCAACATGACAAAATATACACTGAGTAGGGTTGATTGGCCATATGCGAGCACATCCGCGGGGACACCATGCCCTTTGCTTGTTACAAGCACGACAAAATGTATCCGCACGATTGGTTAAATCCGCCCAACATAATAAACAATGTTCATTGGCCACCATTCGCGCCAGAGTAATCACAGTCGCGGCCAATTTATTCGCGTATTGATCTCGCGACGGATAAGATGACGATGACGACGACGACGATGATGTACACATAATATGATATTAATCGGGGATCAATATAATACATAAAAAATATATTTAATCTAGAAAGAGATATTGACATTCTTTACAATATCCTGCGGTCGAATTCATCGGGATAATTTTTTTACATCTTTTGTTTTTGCATTTAGTACGAAGACCTTTTTCTTCACTGCATTTCACACAATATTTATTACCCCGACCTCTCCTCAAATTTGGACAGTCTGGCGTAATACAAACCGGCAAATGTATGAGCAGAATAAACTCGCCGGTCTGGGTACCATAGACATAATAATCCTGGAATTGCCGGAGACACCAGTTGTATATAATTTCACAGCGCAAACAATGCCGCAGAGACCTGCCGCATATATACCACACACTGGTCTCTTGACAATTACAACACAGCGGCAATGATTCATAACATTCTTGGCAATAAAGATTGTAATCGACCGTTGGACTCATTCGTTGGCATGCACGACAGACTACAGCATTTTGTTTCGCTGCGTCAACACATTGCTGCCGAAACATATTCATTTGTTTTACGGGGTCCATGGCGAAAATTTATTTCATCAATATTTGCCATAAAAATATTCAATCGGGAACCATCTTAGTATACATTTGGCAAAGAGTCCTTCACGCCGTTGTTCATCGGGATTCATCATATTTTGCATTAGGAACCGTTGTTTCTCTACTCGTAAACTCGCCTTCACCCGGGATTCACTATATTTTGCATGAGGAATCGATGCGAAGATCGGCTCGTAAACTCGCCTTCGCCGGGATTGATGTTTCCATTATGTATTCAGCAGGGGCCGGGGGCATACTTATTGGTTGCATATGGCGAAGGTCCGCGCCAATAAGATATTAATCTTTTATACTATATAATGTTATACCTCGGTACAGTACCGAAACCAAAGTTTTTAAGTTCGCGGCGACCTCCGCCCGTCGATTATATTGTGCCAAAATGGGTATCGCTGAAGATTGCGGATGATCATCTAATCGGCACAACATATCGTGGTCCCACTCGGCTGAATCCAATTATATTTCTATTTGATCGGCGATACGTAATCGTAGAGAAATATATGCATGGTCTATTTTATGAATGTCATGTATATGAACCAATCAACAATGATAATAATTTATATAGATTTTTACGATATCGTGACAAGAATCATCCTCCGCGGATGATATGGCCGCGGGAATGTTTACAAGATGTATTAACAGAATATACATTATTGAATGTAATTCCACGGGATATCTTAAATTGTATTTTAGAATATTTGCCGACGGAATATAAAGAGGAACAAACTTAATTTGTCCAGATCAAAACTTTAATAGAAGTAATATACTATTTGTATAATGTGGGTGTTTGTTGCATTGATTATTCTTGCTGTATTATTTGTAACATTTATTCTATTTATGGCCCGGGATCCACTTAGGGGTTATAAAAAAGTCGTCAAACGAAATATCACATCCGGCAAGGATTTGTGGAATATGCAAGCGAGTCCGGCCGATTGTGCCTCCAGATGTAATAATTTCCCCGAATGTAAGGGATTCACATACAAGGGAGAACAATGTTGGGGAAAAACATCGCCGGTTACGATATCGAATCCAGATTTTGTAACTTATTTGCGGCCGGGATCTTCTAAATAATTGGTATATTAGCATATAATTCAAGTATAATAAATTGGGTACCCCCCGCTCGTAAACTCGCGGTAATCTCCGCCGATTCCAAAATGATATTGGAAATTTATTTTTTACTTAATGTAAATATACATCCCCGATGGGCGGATCCATAATTGTACTAGTCTTGATTGTAATCGCCGTGGTTATTATTATCTATAATGGTGAGGGTAACCGCGCCGAACATCTTTCTGAGAAGGAAGCACAATTGAAGAAATGGGGGACGGGTAAAAAAGTTGTTCGAATATTCGAAGAACATAATTATCACGGCGAGTACATAGAATTGCCTATAGGAGCCTTCAATATCAATTGGATTCCGACAGTTGAAAAGGACAGAAAACTGAAATCGTTGGGATCCTTGCAGTTTTTGGTCGACCCCGGATATATTGCTTTATTAGGATTTGGCGTCAGATTTTTCGAGGCCGGCGATTGTGAAGAGCGGTCACAAACCTTGGCAAAGGTTGGCCGCGACATTACAATAAAAACAAATATTCCTAATCTAAGCAAATTTTTCATCGGTAAGCGGCTGAGATATACTAATATCAATTGTATTGAAGTTACCGATCGGTTGGGCCGCGGGGACAATTCTCTTGGGCAATATTTCATGGGCCGAGAATAAAAAATACAAATTTTTGTATATAATCACGGATGTCTCGCGGAATAATCGACATATAACCGCCGACGGTATATACTACCTTTAGATAATATTTATTAAGTAAAACGATTACATCTGGCCTACCGATTTGTTGTGCATAATAATACGCCGTTCTACCGCGTGTGTCAATTGCATATAAATCTGCTCCGGCCTCCAATAATAATTCAATATATTCTTCATTAAAACAATAAGAAGGTTCTTCAACAATCTGCATTAATAGAGTTTGACCATTACAATTTGTATAATTAATATTAATCCCGGCCTGAACTAGCTTATGAAAAACAATTCTAGCCCAATCTTTCTGTCTTATATAAGCCACCGCATAGTACAATGCATTATCTCCATAGTGATCTACGGCATTAACATTAATATTTGGGTGACATAATATTGTTTCTAGTATTTCTTGCTTATGATCATTCATTGCAATCATTAATGGCGTTTTCCCAAGTTCATCCATTTGGGCATTAATATAATCCCCCTGTGACAATACGGAAAGAAGTCTCGATTTATCACATAACTCGAGTGCACATGATAGTTGACACAGGGGGGTAGTTGGCCATAGATAATCTGCACTCATTGATTCTTTTCCTTAAATTAAATTCATTTTTTATCTCCGACAAAATATTAGTAGTGCTCATAAAAAATACAAATTTTTGTATATAATCACGGATATCACGTGGGATAATCAACATATAACCCCCGATAGATGGTATTATTCTCAAATAATATTTATTTAGTATTATAATGATTTCTTTTTTCCCCAAGTCTACCGCGCTATCATACGCGGTTTTTCCAGTTGTATCCTTTGCATGTAAATCTGCTCCGGCATCCAATAAGAATTCAATATATTCTTCATTAAACCAATTGATCCCTGATCGAATAATTTCCAGTAATAATGTGTTTCCGGCCTTATTCAAATGATTAATATTTATTCCGGCACTAATGAGCCGATGGAAAATAGATCTAGACAAATCTTTATGTGCGGTGGGTGCCGCCGCCCCATAACACAAGGCATTATCCCCAAAATTATCCACCGCATTAATAGAAATATTTGGTTGACCCAATATTGTGTCAATTATTTGTAAATCGCAACTAGATATTGCGAGCATCAATGATGTTTTTCCAAATGTTCCAATGTTTGTATTAACATTGTCATCTTGTGATAATATGCCCAAGAGCCGGGGAATATCCCGCGCCGCAATTGCATATACGATTTCTTTACCTTTATCCATCAATCCGATAATTTACAAACATTAATTTCATTTTTATCTCCGGCATAATATTAGTAGCGGCTCATAAAAAATGAAAACTTTTCTATATATTCTCGGATATCTCTTGGAATAATCGAGAGATAGCCCCCGATAGATGATACCATCTTTAGATAATATGTATTAAGTAGAACAACTATATCTTTACGATCTTTCGATTTAGCATAATCATATGCGGTATAATTTAACTTATCCTTCGCATGTATATTTGTGCCGGCGGCTAATAGATACCTGATGCATGTAATATTATTATATGCATTTTCTGCAATAATATGCATTAGGCTGGTCTGACCCATATTATTACAATTATTAATTTTAATTCCGGCGTCATGTAATCTATAAATATTTCCTATCATATAGCATTCACTAATTGCTCGGTGTGCTGCGTACAATAGGGCATTATTACCACGCATATCCACAGCATTGATATCAAGACCCGGCCAAGATAATATCATCTCGATTACATCCATTCCCGCATATGTGATCGCACGCATAAGCGGCGTTATACATGGGAATACTACATCCGGCTGGTTAATGTTGGTGCCTAAGTTCAATGCCTCTTTCACACGAAATGGACTATCATCCATGATCGCTCTCTTCAATCTTCCATGAAATATTACTGATGTGGAGCTCATAGTCGGCGAGATAATATCCTATTTGATAACTATATTTCTTTCATTTTTTGTTGTCGGCTTTTGTTGTCGGCTTTTGTTGTCGGCTTTTGTTGTCGGCTTTTGTTGTCGGCTTTTGTTGTCATAAAAAATGAAAATTTTTCAATATATTTTCGGATATCCGTGCAGATAATTGTCATATAACCGCCAATGTTATGTACCATCTTTAGATAATATTTATTAAGTAAAATGATTATGTCTTGTCTATTGTTTTGCTGTGCATAATCATACGCCGTTCTCCCAGACTGATCTCTCACATGGAAATCCGTCCCCTTGGTTAATAATAATTGGACGTATTCATGATTCTCAAAATAATTTTTATCAATAAGATTTAACATAATTGTTTGACCTTTATTGTCGCAATGATTAAGATTACTACCGGCGTTAATTAATAAATTTATACGTCCTCTCATATAAGGAGTTCGAAACGCTTGTTCCACCGCATAATATAACGCATTATGCCCATGTTTATCAACGACATTAATGTCAAGATCGGTATGGACCAATAGTCTCCGAATAATACTATCAGTACTTGTATTCATTATAGCACACACCAACGGTGTCATTCCCCCGTGTTTATCGAGAGCGTTAATATTTGCACCACAATTTAAAACATGTGATACCATAAATAAATTACATTCTGCAATTGCATTAAATAATTCTACTTCCGGGTTAGATATTTTTGACTGAGCCGCACCCATTGTTGACAGGTGATATGTGATTAATATGTGATTAATATATGATATATAAATTTCATTTTTATGATGCCACACCGGGACGAATTGTGATTATACCATTTTTTATTTCCATTTTTTGAATACCGACGGCCGTGTTTACATCAATTTCATAATTGTCAGATGTCTCCAGCGCCTTCGATTCATAGAGCATCCAATCGCCGGAAACTAATATAATTTCGGAATTCTCCATGATGTTTAATGGAAACCATATATGTTGACCGCCGCAAAATATCACTTGCTGTTCACCGAAATCTACAATAGTATCCTCGATAAAATGTATTCTACATGAATGATAATCGCGCGGGGAAACATGATAATTTTCATGTACATTATAATGAGTATGCGACGACACAAATGATGGTTTCATAATTTATTATATTTGTCTCTCGTTGGAAACCTTTAATTATATTAAATAATCTATCATATATTATTATGTGTTCTATACCAATGTCGACGGATAAATGTAATGCATGTGGCGGCCATGGGCCATATACAATGGTGCCGACAACATATTTGCCAGTATTTATATGTGAGCGATGTATTACGCGGCCATGTAAGTTTGATGATGCATGTTATCGCCCAGATTGTTATTATAAACATACGCGCGGCGATACTCGCGCCGGATTGACAAAAGTACGTGGCCGTTGTTTATGGGGAGATTATTGTAACCGCATTTGTTGTCCATGGGTTCATCGCCGAGGATTACTTCGCCATGGACTTATACAAAAAATGAATTAATTCTCGGCAAATATGATGTTGAATCCCGATTATTTACTTATGGATTCGCAAGACAAGATTATGGATGATATTGTTTCGGCCCGACTGAAGAAATTATGTGGGAATCCTACAAATATTAATTTTCAGTATTCGAGTGGGCAAACTCTATTAATGTTAACATTGGAGGATGAGCATCCTGACTTATGTATCATCAAAGCAATACTAAAGCGGCCAGAAATCAACGTCAATTTGTATGATATGGGGGGGAATAATGCATTACATTATAGTTTACGACAATCATATCATGATATGATATACAAAATATGTAAATTATTAATTAAGCACGGTATAGATATTAATCGTGTGGGCGCTAAAAGTTATACACCATTAATGTTGGCTACTCGGATATCACTAGAAGTTGTTAATTTATTGTTAAACCAGCCGCAAATAAACGTTAATCTACAAACGTGCAAGTATTTTGGAGGTACAGCATTCTATCATGCTATGCATTCCGCATGTAAATCGCGTTTAGATATTTGTAGAGCATTAATAGCTGCTGGATTCAATGTTAATTTACAAGATATGTATTGTCGCAATATTCTGATGCAATGTATCAGATGGGAATGTTACGAGTTGTGCCATTGTAATTGGCGGAACCAAAATTCCCCCCTGCAAGAGCGACAAGAATATATTCAAATTATTGAAATGTTACTGGAGGCCGGCGCGGATACATTTTCGAGAGATCGTACAGGTGGCGATGCATTACATTATGCGACGCAACGACAAGATAGAGAAGTGATGCAGACAATTATTCGGCACCGGTTAGTTACTGCGATTAAGGCCGCGGTTTCAGCAACCAATAATTATTTTGCGGTCTTGCCGCGAGATATTCGAGAATATATTGTCTTGTTTTCATTTTTTGACTTATGAATGTATCAAAAAATGAAAATTTTATTTCAATAAGTTAAATCAGAATGAACGTTGACGAAAAATACAATCTAATCACACGCGGATTACACGAAGTAATCGGTGACACGGCCGAGATCAAGAAAATTTTGTCGGAGCGGCAATTAAAAATATATTGGGGTACGGCTCCGACGGGCCGAATCCATATCGGCTATTTTGTGCCGATGTTGAAAATCGCCGATTATTTGCGCGCGGGATGTCATGTTACAATATTGTTGGCGGATCTACATGCATTCCTTGATAATATGAAATCTACATATCAACAAGTGGAGATCCGCACACAATATTATGAAATTATGCTCAGCGCAATATTACGCATCATGGGACTTGATGCATACACTTCGTCATTTACGCCGGATAATATTATGATAAGTAGTAGTGTAAGTAGTAGCGGCGGAAGAACCAATAGTGGTCAACTTAAATTTGTCCGCGGAAGTTCTTATCAACTTAGTGAAAAATATAATCTTGATGTTTATAAAGCAAATTCATTTGTTACCGTCGCGCGCGCTCAACATGCCGGCGCCGAAGTCGTCAAGCAATCAGAGAATCCGGCCATTAACGGATTATTATACCCAACTTTACAAGCATTGGATGAAGAATATCTTGGCGTAGATGCAGAACATGGCGGCGTTGATCAACGCAAAATATTTGGTCATGCCATGGAAATTATGCCGCGGTTAGGATATAAAAAACGCTTCTATTTCCTTAATGATATGGTGCCAGGATTAAAAACAAATAAGGATGTCGCCGCGACAATCAACAATTGTCAAGGCAATGTAATTGCCGCGGCCAATCAAAGATTGGCTAGTCGATCTTCGATCGACGCAGCACAAAGTGTCGAAACCTCACTCGCTGGCCAATCATCGATTGTCGCGGAAAAGATGAGTTCTAGTATTGCGGCAACTAAATTAGACCTGTTGGATTCGCCGTTAGAAGTAAGAAACAAAATTAATAAATGCTATTGTCCGGCCGGTACCCTAATCGATAATCCATTGCTGATTATCTTAGAAAAGATGTTATGGCCAATATTAAAATATAAAAATATAAACTTTGTTATCAATCGGCCTGCAAAATTTGGCGGGCAAATTACTTATAATTCGTTAGATGATATTAAACGCGATTTTGTAACATCAATTGCCGATGGAGAATATAAATTACATCCGGCAGATCTAAAAATGGGCATTGCCGATGCGCTGAATATGATATTAGAACCTATACGATCAACCTTTGACACGGCGGATATGCGCAAATTATTGAAAAATGCCTATCCATAGTGATATCCCTCCGTGTTCGTGAATAATATAATTTAATTTTTTGTTTGCTGGCAAAAAATGAATTCGATTTTATTAAAAATAATAACCATGGAAGTTATAATGGCCCTTCAGCGCCGGGATCTAAACTATATTTGTTTAGCAAGTCGTGGCCTCGACATTAATTTTCAATATGAATACGGCCGAACCCCATTGATGATTGAAATTATGTATTATGGATCGTCTCCAACTTTTATTACAATCTTATTAAAGAATCCATTTATTGACATAAATGCTATTGATTCAGACGGCCATAATGCATTACACCATGCTGTATTATATAGTCCAAAAGTTCTCGATACATGTCGATTACTGATCAACGCCGGTATAAATATTAATACTCAAGATTTTAACGGCCAGTCCGTATTATCCCTATACATTAGTTATGCCATGAGAGGGACTGATGTGCGAATTGTTAAAGTATTGTTGGATGCGAATATAAATACTAAACTTCTTAATAATGTGAAACGAGATGCCCTATTTTACGCGGGGTTGGCGGGCAAAAAAGATATTGTTAACATGATAGTACAACAAAGATTAAGATTATTGGACTTAATAATGCTGGCCGGGGATTATTTACGCATTTTGCCAAAAGACATCCGCGAGTATATCAAACTATTTGGTTTATAATTTTTTGATCGAGAATCCAAAATGAAAATGTTTAAGATAAAAAATATATATTTGAAATATGGATGAAGTGGGAGAATTAAAGTTGGCCGATTTGGAACAACAATTGCATCAATTATTTAACGAGGTAGTCCGAACCGACGATTTTGATCTAAATAAATCTAGCAAATTGAAAGAAATCCTTAAACAAGATGATTTAAATATTAATATACAAGATAGCTTTGGTCGAACTTTATTTATGAAATCATTACTGTGGATACCAGCTTCCTTAAAAATAATTGAAATTTTATTGGCACATCGGCAATTTAATGTTAATATTGTGGATAAAAGCGGCAATAATACATTATGTTACTTGCCGTTTGCACACGCTAACACGGAGGAGATATTTCAAATATATAAACAATTAATACTTAAAGGAATTAATATTAATAATCAAAACAAGTATGGACAAATTGCATTAGCATATCGTATGCATGCCGTTCATTTTTCTGATTTTGATTTATTACAAATGTTAATAACTGACGGATCCGACATATTTCGTCCTGATCACGAGAATATGTGTGCATATGATTATGCACATGCAGATGATCATGTGCGCGAAGTTGGATGGAAATATTTAGTCATGATGAACCAGCATTTGTTAAAGTTGGCAATGACAGCCGATTATTTACTCATTTTGCCCAAAGATATACGCGAGTATATCAAACTATTTAGTTTATAATTTTTTGACTGAGAATCCAAAATGAAAATGTTTAAGATAAAAAATATCTATTTAAAATATGGATGAAGTGGGAGAATTAAAGTTGACCGATTTGGAACAACAGTTACATCAATTGTTTGATGATGTATTCGAAGTTGTCGGGAGGGTTGATCCAAATAAATCTAGACAATTTGCAGAAATATTAAAGCAAGATAATTTGAATATTAATGTACAGGATGATGATGGCCGAACTTTATTTATGAAAGCAGTACGTTATATACCGGCCTCATTAAACATAATTAAAATTTTATTGGCACATCGACAATTTAATGTTAATATTGTGGATAACGCCGGCGATAATACATTATGTTACTTGCCGTGTGCACACCCAGACACAGACCCTTCCCCTGTTGATGTATTTTGGGTATATAAACAATTAATACTCAAAGGCATTAATGTTAATAACCGAAACATTGAGGGGCAAATTGCATTAGTACATCGTATGTGTTTCACATGTCGGCATGATTTCGATTTACAACAAATGTTAGTAACTGATGACTCTGATATATTTTATCGTAATGCCGAGGATGTGTGTGCATATGATTATGCTCTGCAACGCGGCGAGAAATATTTAGTTATGATGAACCGGCATTTGTTAAAGTTGGCAATGACGGCCGAGTATTTACTCATTTTGCCCAGAGATATTCGCGAATATATCAAACTATTTCATTTATAATTTTTTGCGGTTTTTGGCCAACCATTCATGTCCAAAATGAAAATTAAATTAACAAATTTATAATTTCCTATTCTAACATGGAAGAGGCGATTATGCAACGTAATTTTCGGTATGCTGTAGCGGATGGTAGATATTATCACCCGCATTATCTTGAATTTTTAACATATGGTAATTACGATGTTAATATGCTAGATGATGATGGCCGAACTGTATTAATGGTAGCCGTTGTGGGTTTACCGGCCTCCGTGTTTATGGTCGAAGCGTTATTGAAAAATAAAACACTCAATATTAACATAGTTGATAATAATTGCCGCACCGCACTTTATTATATTCGTCGATGTACGGATGAAAATTATATTATACATATGCAAATTTGTAAAAAGTTAATTCTCCGTGGAATTAATATCAATTCCCAAGATAAACGGGGAGCTACCGCCTTATTACTCAGAATTCAGGCATTCGGCGGGTCGAAGGAAGAAATTGAATTACAAAAAATATTATTAAATTCCGGGTCTGATATATTTTTACCAAATAAATGCGGAGATACTATTTATTCTTACGTATATTCAGGCCAAGCGAATAGATCTACTAGGAGTATGATAAGTAAACATTGGTTCAACTTAATGATGTCAATCGCAGAATATTTACTCATTTTACCAAAAGACATCCGCGATTATATACGGGAGTTTGACACATTATAGTTGTTTGCCGGAAGTAAAATTGAAATTATTTTTTGCAAATAAATCTGAACATGATGACGGATAATAATTTTGTTATTAATCTAGAAGAAACCCTAATCCAAAATATAACATTAAATGATCCCGATATGGTACGTTATGCACTGGATCTTGGCGCGAATGTTAACCACCGAGGAGACTTGATGCGTACCCCATTATTACTTGCCGTCCTAAAACCTTTTAGACATGCATGTGTTGAAGCATTATTGTCACGACCCGATATTAACATTAACGCGGTTGATTCGTTCAGATATAATGCTCTATATTATGCTCTCTTGGGGCAAGATTCGGAATATACATATTGGAAAATGTTATTGGAACATGGAATCGATGTAAATTATAAGATGGCCGATGGGTCTACTATGCTTATGTATCTATTATATGGGTATGATCAGAACAATATGACTTCAGTCAAATTATTGTTAGATTTCGGGGCCGATACGTATATCATTGGTCCACATAAGATGAATGCCTATCAATACGCAAGAAAGTATAAAGGGCAATATTCACAAATTGTTGATTTAATTAAGCGTCAGCGAAGTCGGTTAGCATTTGCCGCAGCCGAATATGTGACTGGTATGCCACGGGATATCCGCGAATATATCAAACATTTTCTTCCGCCGATGTAGAATCAAGCAACACAAAAATATATATTTTTGTAGCGTCATTAATTATTTACAAATAATTCTACATACAACTGACATAGAGTTAATTTTCGGATGAATGTAAATGGCGGCGATAGTATGTTGGCGCGTATATCATCGGAAATTACTCGATCGGCGAGAGAATATACGCTGAAAGCCATGTTAGTTGGAAATATTCCGACTAAATATCTGTGGGTGTCATCTTCTAGTACACAAGCAAGAGGGGCAATATTATCCGTTAATATCACAACAAGTTTAGTTTCTTCATCTGGCGGCCGAAGAAATTCTGCCCGAGATGCTAGACCAGAAAGTAATTGCCGCACAGGAATTTGTTTGCCGCGCACATTATCCATCGGATGTCGGTAAAAATCCAGGTTGAGATAGTTTTGCCGGGGGAAAATTCAATTGTATATGATCATCGTCGACATTAATATTTGCACTAGATATTCTGGTTTATCCGTCGGTTCAAATATTAGCCATTCATTGGGAGTTTCCCGAGTTTTATCTGCCGGAATTACATAATCCGGCGGCGCGGCAATGAAATTGCCTAGCCAATCGAAGATTGGCGCGACTATGAAATGTGCGCTCGCTTCTCCGGGATTGATAAATTTCAGCTGTACATCGCCGACAGTCATTGTTTCGCGCCAATCCAATCTTCGATTGGCAATTCCATTGTCACGCCGACATCCGTATGTGACACCGATAAATGTACGTTTGGCGGGCGGAGTACATTGGTCGGCTATCACTCATATTGAAAAATTAAATTTCATCTAGAAGTTTGACAATATCTACTTCGGACATATTTTCGGCAAACTCCCGTGTTGGCACCGTATATGGTATATTGGCGGCCGATCCCTGCTTCATTATAACCGCATCCGGCGGAATTTCATTCGGCCCCCCCATACGCACACTTTGTTGGCCACATTGAAATGTTATTTCGCCGGATACTCTCGCCCCGACTATCCAAATGTTTTTAATGTTTTTAATATTTTTATTGGCTGGCGGTGGACTTGTATTGGCTGCCGCCACTGAATTTTTCCCGCCCATCTATATTTATCCGGCTAAGATTAGTATTTGATTTCTTTTTCTCCGAATAAATATTTCATTTTGTTTATATATATACATTTTGATTAATGGAAGGTGAATCAGTTATGATGGGTCAGCCCGAAGGTGTAGTTGCTAAAGGAGTAAAAACTGTACAAGATGTATTGGCGTGGGAGGTACTCGGTGTTTCCCTCGGCGTCATTTTACTGGTGCTCTTGGCAATCTACCTAATTTATAATTATACTGGCCTTTTGAAGAAAAAGGAAGGTTATGATACTCATGCGCCAAAAGCATTCCTGGACAATCTTAACCTTGATCCCGACTATACTCAGAAGAAGCCATAAATATCTTCGGTCGGAGTATCACAAAACAATTTAATTTTTTCATGTAATTATCTTCACTCAAATATATATCTCGCCGACATTCAATAATGGCCCTCCTTGACGATTTAATGGATTATTTTACACAAACTACCATTCTTGGTATGTCTCTCGGCCTACTTTTATTAGTCCTCGGCGTTTTACTGGTTATTGTCGTCGTATATTATGCAATGGGCGGAGAATCTTTTGAAGACATCAAACCAAAAGTATACACCGGGCCGGCCGCAGAATCTATATAAAAAATTAGATGTTATCGTCTATGGGCTGGTTGGCCCGTCCGGCTTCTGCTTCATACTCGCGCCATTTATAATAATGATGTATCGCAACCACAGGAAATGCAATAGGATAGGTATATCCGACTAACATTCCCAAAAACGAATATGGAATGATTGTAATTAACGTATCAACTGCATTTATTTTTCCCTGGAACATAGTAGAATAGTTGAGAATACTTCCTCCCCCCGATTGGTATCTTAGGTACTCTTTATGTGTTTGATATAATGCTATATTGCCATAAATGAATCCGGCAAGAGTTGATGCGATCGTGATGCCCATATGCGTACGGGACACAAAAATGTCATTAGTGTAGCCGCGAGTCGGCCCGGCATGTGTATGACAGCGTCGGCGAAACATTTTATGTTATCACAATAATCAATATATGGTCAATTATATTTAGAATATTGAAATTCAATTTTGCTGCTGGCAGAAAAAATTATGTATTATAATTACTTACCATAAGTAAAATTATTGTTTTGTTGTTCTTGCCATTTATAATATTGATATATACCAACCATCGGTAATCCTATTGGATAGGCTAATCCAACTATGACGCCGATCAATGTCGGCATTGCAATTGTGTCGATGACATCCGCAGTTTCTAACTTCTCATGATATCGTATTTTATCTTGATGTAATTGATATAGTTTCATATTACCATAAGCAAACCCGGCGAAGGTTGTCACTATGGTAATGCCCATATGCATACTAGACATAAATGGACTGCCACCCCCAGTGGGGATCATAATCGGCATAGGATACGTATGAAATTTACGTCGGAACATTTTGTGCAGTCGATGTATGGTGAATCATATTGCAAATAATTAAATTCAATTTTGGTATACACCGCCGGGGAAAAAATTATGTATTATATTCATTGATGGATAGCATGATTCTTTTTTTCGTGTTGTTCTTTCCATTTACAATATTGGTACATACATATTGCCGGTATACATATTGGATAAAGTAATCCGACTATGACGCCGACTAATGTTGATATTGAAACGGTTGTTATTATATCCACAATGTCGCCTAACTCATCATGATATTGGATTTTTTTCTGCTGCTGCAACCGAT
>Ga0209542_10001833_pt1 | contig 49175 bp, 44 predicted proteins | sample RifCSPhighO2_01_FD_184028 | JGI IMG/M metagenome (GOLD analysis project Ga0209542, IMG submission 184028) | Soil microbial communities from Rifle, Colorado - Rifle CSP2_plank highO2_0.1 (SPAdes) (version 2) | ecosystem: Environmental > Terrestrial > Deep subsurface > Rock core/Sediment ...
TAAAGAAAATTCCTGAAAATGAGCTATCCTCGGAGCAAGCACAAGATGAAGCAGCGACTTCATCTGTGCGCAGGTGAAATCGTCGTTTCACCTTGCGCTCCGCGGTATTACGCTCATTTTCTCGCTTCGCGACCTGAATTTTCTAATTTCAAAGTTGGTCACAGCAAGCTGCGGGGTATTACACCCAACTTTGAAATAAAGAAAAAGATTAAAAGAAAAGATTATTTCATTAAATTTTTCATCTCATCATTGCTGAGCTTAGTATATTTCTTGTCTGCAGCCCGGACCATAACTGCATCTACTCTCTCTAAACTAAACTCGGTTTTGAGGAATTCTTTCAATAGTTCTAAACCTAATTTCAGGCCTTCCTCTACGCTTAAATTAGGTTTATAACGTTTCAATAAAGCTGGCTCGATTTCAGTCTCTCCTTCACCGATAACTACAGCTTTATATTGGAAATATAATCCGTAAGGTTCGGTTAAGAAAAGTTTGATGGAACCGTCCTCTTCCACACCGCCCAAAAGCATGGAGACGCCAAAAGGCCTTAATCCTGCAGATTGGGTACAGACTTGTTTCAAATCGCAGATTTCCTTGACTACAGATAATAAGTCTATTTTCGAATCGTAAGTCACGGCGTGCTGCTGAGCTTTTAGCTGAGATCTATCCACCAAAACCCGGGCGTCAGAGATAATTCCAGCTGCAGTTGCAGCGATATGGTCGTCAATCTTAAACATCTTTTCTATCGCTTCGGCGACTAATAATTTGCTGGTAACTCTTTTATCTGCAACTAAAATCACCCCGTCTTTACAGACTAAACCCAGGGCAGTCGAACCTTGTTTTACTGTCTTTTTAGCGTATTCTACCTGCAATAATCTTCCATCAGGAGAAAACATGGTTATGCTTCGATCATAACCCATCTTATCAATCATCTGTTTGTTCATGAAACTTCACCTCGTTTTGAAAGTTATAGGTAACTACTGGCTTTCTTTAAAGTGCCGGAAGTAATTACTGATTTGATAATTATGGGTGTGTTTTTAATACTTTTGCTTAGGATTAAAGCAGATTTCAATTCGTCCACCCATTGATGATTGATTTTAAGCATAAATCTCTGCTTTTCGGGATTGAATTTCTCTTTCAGGAGTAAAGGAGAAGCTTTAGCCAGGCCCATCTGGCCGAAAAAGTTTTGCAGGGCTGATTCTATTTCCTCTCTAATCTCGGGAAAAGAAAATTTCTTCTCGGCAATGATCTCAAAAACTAAATAACGCTTCTTTTGTTTCAGAGAGGGCAAGAGTTTCATTCTTCGAATTCTTCTTCCTCTGGATCGCCATCTGAATCGTCATCATCGCCATCTCCTTCATTAGCCATCGGATTTAACATTTTCGGATCGTTGGTGAAGACAGTCTTATCTGCTGGAGAACGACTTTTTTTCAGTTTAGTTTCTGAAACGGTGGTGGGTACTGCTTTCTCTGCACCTAAAACTTCAATCTTGCCGAACTTTCCGCAGGAGACCTGCAGCTCATCTTTATATTGAGCGCACCAGCCGTTCTGAAGATGGATCTTGTCTCCAGGCTTAATCAGTTCGATCTCCTCGTTCCATAAAGTCATCTTTACTTCTCCACTCTCATCTTTAACGGTGGCATTGCAAACTTTACTTTTCTTGCCGAACTTCTCGAAAGCACGGGGTTTGTCTACTTCTACAACATGCAAGACTAAATCTACTTTTCCAGTATTTGGTTTTAAATCTTTGATTTCCATGGTGAGGTAAGCTTTAGCGCAGAGTTTTATATATTTTTCTCTTTCCCAGAACTTACATACCCCGCTCTAATTTTGATTTTAAAGCGGTTAGCTGGGAATAATAAGTCTGTTTGATTAGTTCTGGAAGCTGCTGATAAGACTCATTGATCTTCTGATAGATCTCTTTCAACTCAGAAAAATTGGTTTTAGATTCAATCTTAGCTAACCCTTCCTTAACCTTTTTTTCTGCCTGGAGAATTTTTTCGATATTCTCACGAAGCTGGTTAATCTGGGAATAAAATTTTAGTTTTTGTTTTTCAGAGAGTTTTAAGTATAAATGATAAATCTTAAGATAAAATTCTTTGATAGTTTCAGTATTTTCCTGCTGGAGGAAGCTTTCTGCTCGGATTAATTTTCTTTTAAGAGAAAGAGGCAGATGGATTTTGTTTTTGTAGAAAATGGTCAAGATGATGAATAAAACTAAGACTAAAACCGCTAAACTTACTTTTTTTACTAATTCATCTTCAACCAATAGATAAACGCTGATATCTCCGGCAATCAAAACGCTTAAGAACAGGAATGATAAAATGGATTTTCCTTTCATCTTTAACGGGAGCGCAGGAATTTCTGTAAGGTATTTTCGTCCCAGCCCCGAGTGGCCAATTTTTCAGTAATCTCTTCTTCACTCAATCCTCTCTGGGCGCCTTTAGCATAAGTTTCGCTTAATTCCTGGGCTACCTCTTCAGTCAAACCACCCTTGCCTCTTTTTAAGAAATAAACTAAAGCTCCGATAGCAATCAAAACCACGACAATGGCGATGATAAGGATATAGGTCCAGAAAGAAGATTCTTCTTTGACCGGAATGGCCTCTTTCGGAGCTGCTGGTGGAGTGGGAGGAGTGAATTTCTGGGGCTGAGGAGCGCTAGAAAGCGGGGTAGTAGTTTCTACTGCACTGCAGACTTTCTTCTCGTTAGGTTTAGGCAGAGCGATTATCGAGGGAACTTTCTTATCTTTTAATTTCTGGTCGCAATCGTCTGTTCTGAGGCAGGTTCTGGTCTGGGTTCCTACTGTACTGCATTCGCTCCAGGTGCTGCAATCCCAGTAATAGGGACAGCCTAAAGCTGCAGTTACGTTTTTAGGAGTAGTTTTCTTTTGCGAAGGGACATTATTAGCTGCAGTTCCGCAGCTCTGCTCTTCAGTTTTGTTTATGAGGCTGGAATTGCATTTATTCAGGTCATTACAAGTTCTGCTTTGTTTCTGTTCGGTGCAGGTGTTCCAATCTGAACAATTCCAGTTGGAAGAACAGGCAGTCAGATTTACTGAAGCAGATAGATTAATTGCTGGTGCAACTGCTCCTGCGAATAAACTAAAATTTAATTGAGTAGCTTGATCCGGTTCATAAGTATAATTCTTAAGCAGGAAAGAATCAACTTTGAAAAGGATTAAATCTCCTTGCTTTCCTCCTTTCACTCTGAGAATATTATCTGAGCTATAGCCATATTTTCCGCTGCAGGCTTTATTTACACAGGCAGTATCTTTTATGGCTGAGGGAAAAGAGGCGATGCTTAAGGTTGCGGTAACAGTTTTCGGGGCAGTCTGGCTTTCATTCCAGAAGACATAACCGTAAAACTGATGGTTCTCTAAAGATGGCGGCTCGACGGCAAGAACCGGAAGTACTGCAAGGATAAAAAACAGGCTTAAAAAAAATATTAAATTTCTCATGGTTTAAATTAGGTTTATTCCACCAAGACCCAATAAGCTTTTCCTGACTCTAATTCTGCTTGGCTATCCAGAGCCAGGTTATCTTGCAGATTGATTCCATCATTAGAGATAGCGAAAACATAAGATATTTTCTTTCCGCTGGGAACGGTCAAATCTTTGGTTAGTTTAGGTTCATAGCCGGTGATGCCTACTAGATTCCAGCCTGCTTTTAGAATTGGCAACCCAAAGACTTTCGGAGGCAGCTGGGGTTCGCTTTCCATATTACAACTTACCGTTAAAGAGAAAGGTTCAGCTGCTTTTAACTGCAATAAATAACCTTTTTTCCATTCCAGTTTATCGAATTCTGAAGGAACATTCTCTTTCCACTGCTGGACAGCTTGGTCATAAGCATAAATGGTAGCTATTTTATGCACTTGTTGCCCGCTCAGACTAAACTCTCCGCAAGGCAAAGAGAAAGGCTGTTTCTGATCTTTATTGGGCTTGAAATTAAAAGTGAAATTGTACTCTTCTTTATTTTCGGTTTTTCTCATTACTAATCCCGGAAGATTATCCTCTCCCAAAGCATAAATGACCGTTCCTGCCCCAAAGATGAAATTCTTCTGGGCAATTTTATCTTCAACTAAGGCAGTAACTTTAATCCCGTAAGCAGTCTCTTCTTTAGGAGTGAACCTTAAAGCCATAGTGGTATAATTATCTCCAAAAGATAAAGTAGAGAACTCATTGGTAGTTAAGTTAGTCCCATCCTTCCAGACAGCAGTAACCGCTGGAGCCTTATTGCTGGTAACATTAAACCATAAGTAGACCTCTTGATTTAAAGCTACAGGGATAATCTTATTACTTATTACTGTTTTAGTCAGGGGATTAATTAAAGTGATCTTAGCCACAGCGGGCAGAACATAATTTAGATTAAATATGCTCAAGAACCCTTGGCTATAAGTTAATCGTAAATCTGGGATTGTGTCTGGATCGAGATAGATTTCACCAGAATTAAAAAATTCTTCACTTAACAAGCCTTGAGCGAGAGTTACTCCTGAAGAATCTGTTATTATATATCTAATTTGTCCTGTTTCTTTGACCATCTCTGTAGAGATAAGATATTCATTAGAAACATCCTGAGCGGTAGTAGTTAAAATGATTTCCCAGTCAGGATTATCTTTAATCCAAAAAGAATGATCTGGAGCGAGATTAAAATCTACTGGCCCTATCGGCGGGGTCAGATAAGCTGCCTGCCCTACTGTGGGAGTATAAGCTTTATACAATACCCCTAAGAAGATTACCGCTACTACTATTAATAGCCCGAGATAAATCTTCGGAATAACCTGCTTGGTTTTCAGGCTAAGCTTTTCCCGATTCAGTTTAGTTTTGTTTTTGTTCATTTTTTTAGGGTAACTTTAGTAGTGCTAATTGCTTCTATCTCGATCACTTCTCCGTTAGGTAATAGTACAACTTGAATTTTACCGGGAGGTAAGAGATAGAATGCGAATATCTCCTCTTTATCATATAAAATAACCAGAGCTAGCTCTGGATAAAACTTAGTCAGATCCACATAATAAATAGGCGCGCCTAAAGAGGGAGTAAACAAAAGATCATTTTGGTCTGCACTGAGATTAAATCCTTCTTCCGTAACTAATAGATAACCTAAGGGAGTTAAAGATAATTGAATATTATATCCTTCCGCCCATTCTTGGACTGCCTGTAACAAATGGCTTTGGAAGACAAAAGTGCCGTTCTGTAAATCTTCAATTGAAGATTGAACATTTTGGATAGGGTAAAGTTCTCCATCAGGAATTGTTTTCAGAGCGAAAGTGTCCAGATTTTGGGTTCCGGTTAGTTCAAAATATTGTTTCTGCCAGGAGAAAGCAGGAGATTTTCCGGCAATTACTTTTGCCTGCAAATCGCCCCAGGTTGGGTAAGTAATAGGTTCGTCAGTAATCCATTCAGTACTATAAACTTTAATCTTTTTGAGGCCATTGATTTTGCCTTGGTACCAAAATAATTTTCCATCTAAGATAATAGGAGTATCTAAAGCTAAAAGTTTCTGTTCAGTTCCGTAACAGAACAAAACTATTTTATCACTTATCTCTGTATTTGAATTATCACAGATCTTGTAAGTTACCTCATTAATCTTGATTTTATTCTCAGAAGTTAAGAGCATAGAATATTCTTCAAATTCTTCTAAAGTCAAAATATCTTTGGTAGCCGCAGAAAATTCTAATAAATTATGGATTCCGTCTTTCCAGATAAGAATATTCCCTTCCGGAACTTCAAAAGTGGCAGTCTGAGCTTCTAAATCTGCAATTACTCCATACTCTGCGGAACCATTCAAAGCTTTTAAGGTTAAGTCATTTAAGCTAAAGAAGGCTTTAGTTCCTTCAGTAGCACCTTTATATCCTAAGAGGTAATAAGATTTATCGAACTTGAAGGCTAATTCATTTCCAGCGGTAAAGATTTTGATGAATTCGTCATTGAAAGCATGTTCACCAGTTTGTTGGTTAGAAAGATCATATAATCTATAAATTTTAACTGCTTTAACAAATTCTCCGGCATCAATGCTGGCGCTGAAATAATAAAATAAAGTATTCTCTTTTACAACTGGAACCCCATATTTTAATATAAAGTCTAGTTTTTCCTCAGTACTAATTTTAAAGAGGTCTTTATCTGCAGAGATATCATCTTCTGGGTTAACAGAAATTATTCCAAAATCAGGATTGGTTATTTTTACCGGGATCTGGTTAGACATGGAAGCAAATAATTGTTTTTCTAAATCTATCGGCTGGTCAATAATCTGCTGTTTGGTTAAAGCCTTGACTTTAAATGGCGGAGGTGGAGTGCTGAAATCACGTTCCAAGATAATTTTTCCTTCCGGAATCAAGAAGCCAACTTTCTTTTCGCTGCCAGAAGCAGGATAAACTGTTTTCCCGGATTCAGTGTAAGTAGATAATTCAATGCTGGGCAAAGAGATAAACTGGCTGGCTGGATGTTTAGCTAGATATACACTCTCTCCAAACGAGAAAGCGATTCTTCTTCCGGCGACGAAATTGTTGATTAAATCATTGTAATCCAGATCAATAATAGTATTGGATAATTCAATTCTCCAGAATAGATGAGCTTGTTTCTTCTGGCTGCCGTCAGCTTCAGTAACAATCTCAAAGAGCAAGGCTACTTTCTGGCCTTCAATCTCTGCTTCGGTCAGCTGGTCGCGCTGTAAGGTTAATTTCTGCTGACCATCCTCACAGATTAAAAGATTAAGAGGATCCGCTGGATTATCCGTAGTACAGACAGTTAACAAAGTATCGGCTAGGTCTACTAACTTTACTGGTTCGCTGGAAGAGAAAGGAATTTCATATTTCTGGGATAAATCATAAGGCAAAGGATAAACTTGAGGAGCTTCTCCTGGTTTAGTGATCGTAAATACAATTTGATCCCCTTGATTATAGATGTTTAAAGCTTTATCTTGATCTCCAAAGACTTCGAATTGATAGAAATTCTTGGGGATATGTTTCGCCGGGAATTCTTGTAAAGTGGGAAGATGAATTAATTTTAGGTTATTAAAATCAAACATAGGCGCGTTAGGATGAGATAATAAATAATACTCGCCCTCAAACTTGACTGCTAATCTCTGGCCGGTAATTAGATTATTATAAAAGGGCTGGAGCGGCAAGATTATGTCTTCTCCAGCGGGGATTTCTTTTAATAGAATGATATCTGCTACTTTAAATGGCCCTTGTACCCCCGGACCTCCAAACCCGATTGATTGCCCTTCGTATAAAAATAATAGTCCATCTTTCTCCAATGGCTGTTCTGCTCCGCTTTTTAATTCCGAAACTGAATCAATAACTATTTTGGCAGTTGGTGTTTCCGAAGGTAAATCCGCATATTCACATATTGTTCCCTGATCACTAACTTTAGCAGTATCTAAATCACAAAAAGAATAACCTACTTCAGCTTCTGGTCCAACAACTATTTTCCCGAAGAAGGTCATAAACTGCGGCCCGCCGACAGGGCCCAAATATGTGATAAATTCCTGAGGCAGCCATTCCAGCGCAGTCATGGATAAATACCTTGTTTCATACAAATTATCTAAGTTTATGGTATAATCAGTCACTCCAACTAACTCAAAATGCGCTTTCCCTCCTTTGGTAGTGCATTTTGCAGAAGCTAATGGGGCATTAAATAATTTATTATAATTAAACTGATTACATTCATGCCAATAAAATCCATCGCAAAAATAAGGTGCTGTTTCTGCTGCACCTTGCGATTGGATCATCAGAACTGACATTAAAGAGACAAAAGCAGAATACTCACCTAAATCTCCACCGGCACAAATAGCTTCTTTTCCTGCATAACATAAAATTGATGGATCTAAATAATTAATCCCAGTATAAGAGCATAATTTTGCTCCGGGGTGTTCTAAAGTTTGGTCCACAGTAAGATTCTGTTCACCTGCTTTTCCTACGGTAGTTTGACCCTGCAAATACGGAAACAAGAAGATTACCGCTAAAATCAAGATGACTGCCCCAATACCAGCTGAAAGCCAGATCTTATGCTGTAAAGAGATATTTTTAGCTGGAAAATACTTAGATTTAGCTCTAGCAACACTCTTCTTCACCCTTTTTGGCATAGAAAGAGAGTAAATATTTATCATTTATAAAGCTGTCGGTGGTTGGGGGGAGAGAATTTAATCAAAAAAAAGGTTTACTCTTCCAAAATATCCGCAATCTTATTTATCCTCAATCAATTTCTTCTGTTTCTTCCCTACAATCAAATTTAAATAATTTTCACTTGAAATAATAGGCTTTCCTATCTTTTGTTCCAGTTCTTTTCGTGTATTTTTAGCAATATCACCACCCTCTTTAGCAGTATGTTTCAATTTCGGGAATCCTTTTGCATCTTTAGCGAGGGTAATGTCGGTGGTGGCTTTCTCTCCAACCATAGTTAAAATAAGCTCCCAGTCAGTCATATGATCACGTAAATTTTGGTTTGGCTTTTCCAACCTTTTGAACTGCTTGTATTCTCCTACGGTCTTGCCAAAAGTGGCTTTAGTAATCTCGTTAGTAAGAATAGCAAAATCTTTCTCTTCTTGAATGCCTCTGAGTTTCCATTCGTCAGTTAAATCCTGCCTAATAGCTATCCCTCTTAATCTTTTGTCTATCCAGTCTTTAGGGTAGCCTTTCAATTCATAATATTCTTTTATCCTATCTTGAGCAAGTTCAGGATTCTCAATTTCTTGAATTCTTTCAGATCCAACTTGAGCTAGCCATTGCTTAAACGGTTCTGCTTTCTTAGAGGGAATGGACTGAATAAGCCTAAAAGCATTTTTTGTATTAACACAGTCAGTATATCGTAATTTACCATCCTCAGCCGGCATTTTCAAACCGTTACAAATTGTAACGAGTTGGGGTTCCCTATGCTTAAGCACCCTCCAATAAGTGGTTGGATTATCACTTTCACTTAATATGGCAACGATATCTACAACAGAATAAAACCACTCCTGATCAAACCAAAGCCTACGGATTTTCTTATCTTGAAATACTACTAACTTTTTTTGCAGTTTTTCTACCATCTCGAGTATTAAAAACAACTTCTATTTTAAATACTTTCGTCAAAATGCTCGCGACCACCACCAGTCACAGACTGGTGGCATGCTCGCCTGCGGGCTCGGGTCGCTCGCAGAATGAGAGCTGAGCATTTGGACTCTTGCTGAAAGCAAGCTCCGAACATAGTGAGGTTGTAGGAGTGCACCACCGGTCAAAGACCGGTGGAAACGACTTTATTATAAACTATTTTTTAGGTTAATGGCTGGAGAAGAGAAAGTACCCGGATTTCTGTTAGGTGGCTCTGGCAAGAGGACTAACTCTCCACCAAAATCATCTCCCGCATGCTGAAATCTACTTTTTCTCCAGCTAAAATTTCTATCATTCTAGTCTGTGCCTCTTTTGGGATTAGAAAAGAGGTAGAATTTAATTGTTCTCCGCCAGATTCTTTGACCAAACCAGAATCCCTGTACTCTTTCTCGCTCCTGCCAAAAAGCAGCCTTTTTATTCGGATGTAACCGCGTTTAGATTGCGGATAGGAGATTAAAAAAAGCACCTTACGCTGACCGGACGATTCCTGAAGCTTGCGAGAAAACAAAAGCATTCCTTCGCTAGCAATGCTTGACTTTAATCCCCATTCTTTAAGCTTTCCAATCTGAAAAGAGAAAGGATAAGTAAATTTTAATAATTTCCATTTAGCATATTCTTTGGAGGAAACAAACCTTAACCGGGCTGCTTCTGCCAACTGGCGCACCCTTTGCTCATCTCCGGGAGAACATTCAAAAAAAAGGTCTAAATCGCTTTTCTTTTCCATCTGCCCGCGCACCGCTGAGCCAAATAAGTATACTGCCTGTACTTTAACTGCTGCTTCTTTCTGGACAAAGAAAAAACTAAGGAAGTGTAAACCATAAGAGATAGCATTATTGGTCTGGGTCTTCAATCTCCTCACCCAGCTCAGCGAGCATTTTCAAAAGAAAGCTTTTCAATTTCCGAAAAGCGTTGAAAGAAGAAATAACCTGATCTTTAGCAGCATGGCCATAAACCAGAATATTCCTATTCTCTTCCAAAGTATAAAATAGTTCCAAAACAGCCTCTTTCTGGGGAAAAGACATGGGCAGCTTTCTTTCTGCCAGAGGAAGAATCTTCTGGCCAGGATGGGGGCGTTTGAACCAATCATGTTTAACCTGCATCCCAATAGGGATTTTGCCCGCCTTATGCAAGTACATTTCCAATAGGTCTATTGCGCAGGCAGAAGTATGCAGGCCTATGGTGGCAACACGTTGTTCTATCCCTATAGCTGTTGCCTCCCTCAGGACCTGGAAATGCTCTTTTATGCGCTCTTGGTGTATTTTTTGGGAGGCCATTTTGGTAGATAAGTACCAAGAATTTATAAAGTTTTTGGTAGAAAGATACCAATTAAAGTTAATCAGGCCAGAATCTTTAATACTTTTAGTCCAATAACATCCTATCCTAAACCTGAACTAAAATATTTTGTTTTTTATATTGAAAATTGTTTCTTTGGAGTATCTCTTCAAACTCTAGAGATTTGGCCATGGGTATTTGTACTGTTCCTGGAGAAAGATGTTTCCCACTAAACTTCTCCAAAATACCCGGACCATTTCTTCCCCGGAGCAGATAATTGAACTTTACTTTAACGCTATGGGATTTGTCTTTTAAGTGATAAATAAACAAAGAGTAGGCAAAAAAACCTATCTTCTCTGCAAAAGGCCGGCCATCAAAAAGGCTCACTCCCTCTAATAATATTCCAGACCTGGCAAAAAAATGTTCCTGAAACAATTCTTCCCAAAGTATTCCTTTGATGTCTATGGATTTAAATGAAGTTATTTTTCTTTTAATCAACTGTATCTTCTCTAATCGCTCTTTCAAAGAGCCGGTTCTGAAAATAACCACTAAATCCAAATCGTTGGGCTTAGCTTTTCCTTTAACTGTAGAGCCATAGACCAAAAGATCAAAAATGGCTTTATCTTTTTTCTCTGCGTTTAATTCTTGCTGTAATCTTTTGAGCATCTTCTTTGAGAACCTCCACTGCCTCTAGACTCATCTTCTGAGAATAACTATTCTGGTAAAAAGGAAAATCCCGATCTAATAGATCATAAATCTCTGGGTATTTCTGTTGGACAATCCTAAAGCGATCCGTATGTGAAGAAGGAACAACTCCCTCTTTTTGAAATAGAAATAAGTCTATGGCCGCACAGATCGCCTTAAAAAATAGTGTTGCCGCTACATTATACCTTTTCTCCCGCAAGGATTGTTCAGCGGAGCTAAAGTATTCTTGAATATTGCTTAACAATATTTCTTCTTTTCCGACCATGTTTAATGGTACAACAATAAAGAGGTATTTAAGCTTTTCTGTTGAATAAGACAACTAGGGGTACAATACTCCTTAAGACCGATATTTTCTTTTATTGTTGTATATGACAACAAGAATAGGTCTACGTTAATCTTTATGCTTTTAATAACAAAGATTTAAAACTCGGAGAATAAAACTCTGATCATGAATCTTCAAAGCTTGCCCTTGCCAGACTTTTTCAAAGAGCACTATGAAAAATTCCCCACTTTAACCCCCGCGCAGGAGAAAGCGGTCAAGGCCGGGCTGCTGGAAAATAAATCTTTATTAGTCTGTGCGCCTACCGCTTCCGGAAAGACTTTAGTTGCCACTATGGGCATCATTAATACCCTAGACAAAGGCAAAGCAATCTATCTGGTTCCGCTGAAAGCTTTGGCTAACGAAAAGCAAAAAGAGTATTCTAATCTCTTCCAAAATACTAAATATAAAGTGATCAAATCTACGGGAGATATTGATTCTGATTCATCTTATCTGGCCAATTATGATTTACTGATTCTGACTACGGAAAAATTAGATTCTTTGTTAAGACATAGGGTGCAATGGCTGGCGGAGATTAAGACTGTAATCATCGACGAGATTCATCTGCTTAATGACCAGAGCAGAGGGCCAACCTTAGAGATAATTATTACCTTACTTAAACAATTGATTAAACCTCAGATAATTGCTTTATCTGCCACCATTGGCAATCCGGAAGAATTAGCCCAATGGCTGGGCGCAGAATTGGTTCTAGATACCTGGAGACCGGTAGAACTCAAGCAAGGAATCATTCTGGGCGGAAAAACGGAATTTTATTGAACTTTCAACTTGTCTTTTAAAGAGATTTCTATCTCTTTGACAAAAAGAATGATATCCTCTGAATTCTCAGAAATATTGGTGTATTCTAAATCTTCTTTAATTTTCCCGTAGCGGTGCACTAATAAATTTCTAAAAGAGATTAGATCTTTAATCTTTCCCGCCACTTTTTTAGTTAAGATTTTATTTTCTTCTAAGACAGAAAGAGCATCCCGCGAATCTTCTGGTTTTTTCAATCCTCTCTCTGAGATTATGATTAAAGCGATATCCACAATAGTGTCTGCAATTAATTCTATCGTTTTCTCAATCCCGCGTTTGACTAAACGCTCCTGCTTAAATTCGTCTCTTTCCGGCAAATCCTCAACTAATTCTCGGTGATAGCTAACCAATTCATCAAGCTTATCTTTGACCCGGTCGTTAGAAGATAATTTTATTTTTTGGATCATATTTCAGCCATCCTTTTTTGGTGGTATTCCTCTAAAAAAGAGCGGAATCGGGGATATTCCAAATCTACATAATGCAATCTCCTCAAAAGCAGGAGATAATCTCGGGTAAACAATACTTTCCCTTCCGAAAGAACAACTTTTTTCAGGTTCAAAGGTAGATCATCATAAAAACTAAAATCATATTTTTGAGGAAAGTCCCGAACCAAACTTAATTTCTCTTTCAAAGTAATCTTTTTAGTGGTAAAAATACAGAGGTCTATATCCCGAAAGTGTTTCTTTTTTAAGGAAGAGCCAAACTGGATAATAGTTTCCACTAGAGGATTCAACTCTAACTGTTTTAATTTTATTAAAGGTACGGCAGGTTCATTTTCTGACATAAACCTAAAATAAGAGAGATAATTATAAAAAGGTTGCGATTAATTTTATTGGTTCTCAGCTAAAAACTGCTTAATCTTTTCCACCCGGATGGCCAACTCTTCTTTTCGAGGGTAATTTAATTCTATCGCTCTTTCATAGCAGAATAAAGCTTGGAGCGGTCTGATCGCTTTTTCATAGACGACCCCTAGATTATGATACGCTCGAGGGTTATTTTTGGAAAGATGGATAGCTTTTTTAAGAATTGATTCTGCCTCAACCAATTTTCCTAATTTTTCATAAACCCCGCCGAGATTAAGATAAGCATCCAGAAGTAGGGGATTAAACTTTATGGCCTGTTTAAAATGTTCTGCAGATTTTTCCAACTCTCCCATCTTAAAATAGCAGAATCCCAATCCGAAATAAGCCTCGGCATTATCCTTATTTTTGGTTAAGACAGTTTTATAATTTTCAAGAGCCAGATCTAATTTTCCTTGTTTTTGGAGTACCAAAGCTAAATTTATTCTGGGAAGGAAAGGCTGTGGGTCTAGACGCAGGGACTTGCGCAGGAAACTTTCTGCCTCTAAAAGGTTACCTAATTCTTTATACTGTATCCCCGCCTCAAAATAGGCTTTAGCATTTTCCGGATCATCTTTAATTTTTTTAGTAGTTAATTCTAAATAACGAGCGATCTTTTCTTTAGAATTGCCTAGACCATAATGATGTACAGGCACTTTTAATAAAGAAATCTTTCCTACTGAATTTTCAATGGAGGTATCAATCATCTCATGAACTTCTCCCACGAAAGAATAATTCTTGTTTCTTTGAAATAACCTAACTTTAAAAGAGGGATGCCAGCCGGAATAATCTTTGGCATATTTATCCTCGGATTTAGCAGGAAGCCAGCCCTGCACTGAAGATTGGTTAGAATAATTCTTGGTCATGACCCGATAGCCGGAAATGGTCCAGTTATTAATCACTTCTTTGATCTTCTGATGGTCTTCTTGGGCAATAACTTCATCAGCATCTAAAACTAAGATCCAATCTCCAGCAGCATGTTTTAAAGACTCATTTCTGGCAGCAGAAAAATCATCAGACCAGGCCAAATCGTAAACTTTACCTGTAAATTGTTGAGCAATTTCTTTAGTTTTATCTTTACTGCCGGTGTCTACCACAATAATCTCATCAGCTAAATCTTTGATGGAACTGAGGCAGGCGGTTAAATTCTTTTCTTCGTTTTTAGTGATTAAGCAGACAGATAATTTAGGAGGCAATAATAATTTCTGGAATTGTTCTAAACTTGTATCGCGAATAATCCATTGGCGGGAATATTCCAGATCTTTTTTGCTGAATCCTTGGTTGGTAGTCAGAGCGATTTCATATTCCTCTTTGATTTTATTGAGGATAGACGAATTATATTTCCCATAGGGATAGGAAAAAGAATTTATTTTTCTACTTAATCTCTCTTCGATTATTCTTTTGGACTCTTTGATTTCTTTAATCAGGTCAGTTTCATTTAGATTAATTAAACTCTGGTGGGAAAGGGTATGCGAACCGAGCTCAAAACCATTCTCGGATAATTCTTTTAACTCTTCCCAAGACAGAAATTTAGAGTAAATAATATGATTCTCTAAAGACCTGCCCTCGATCCAGTCTGGAACTATAAAGATAGTAGCAATAAATCCGTATTCTTTTAATTTTGGGTAGGCGGAGGTATAAACACCTTGGCGAGCATCATCGAAAGTGAGCACTACTAATTTTTCTGTGGTTTCTTTATTCTGATCTAATCTTTTCTTTAATTCAGTTAAAGCAATGGTTTTATAGCCCTTGCTTTTCAGAAAATCCATCTGCTGCAGGAAATTCTGAGGGGAAACACACCAAGGATTATTTACCTCACTGATCTCATGGTACATTAAAATGGGAACCTGGGTATATTTCATTTTTGGTTAGATTATTTCTAGTTATCTTGCTTTCAATTGATCTGGACGAGCAGGCTTTTAAAAGTTTCTGGAGCAATTTTCTTTTTGTATAATTTAGCTGAAGCTCTTAACCCTTCTGGGTTAATCTGAAAATTTTTCTTTTCCAGCTCAGATTTAATCCTGGAGATGAATTCAATGAATTGGGTTAAGTTATGGGGTTTTTTAGTTTCAGTAATGCGCTCAAAATCAATCATTACTGGAAAATTATTTTTATCTAGAAGAATATGTTTTAAAGGGCGGTGCATCTCTTCTTTGTTTAGGCCCAATTGATCCAGGAGATAACACTGTTCGAAAATTATGCTTAAAACTCTTTTAATCTCTGGTTTAGGCTGGTCTTTGATCCAATCTGGAAAAAATGTTCCCTCAACGAATTCGTAAACTAAAAAATCTTCACCGGAAAATAATAATTTAGGGCCGATCCCTTTCGGGTTTAATATTTTCAGCCATTTGGTTTCATTTTCTATCCGTTCTTGAGCTTGGCTTTCTTTGCGTTTGATTTTTATGGCCACTTTAATTGGATCTTTTTTAGAAGAAAAATGGGTTTTGACCAATTTGCTTCGGTCTAGGATGCCAGTAAAAACATTCCCTCTCTTTCCATGAGATAGATATTGAATTTCTTCGATTCCTTTTCGTTCTAACTCTCTCAAAATTTTACTTTTCTCAATCAGATAAAGATACAATTCTTCAAACAGAGGCAATCTTTCCTGGGCTAAAAGCTTAGATTCTAACAGGTTATGGGCTATAATTTCTTCTATCTTCGGTTTATTGGTCAAAGAGGAAAACAAAAACAAGATTTTTCCATTAGGAACTAAAAATTTAGAGGCTTCCTGAAAAAATCTGGCGGATAATTCCCAGCCTTTTTTTCCTCCGTAAAGAGCTGGATCTGCGATTAATTCTTTTCCGATTTTATCCTGAGGCAGATAGGGCGGGTTGAAAATAATAGTATCAAATTTGCCCTCGATCGCTGAAAATAAGTCACTGAAGATAGTTTTTATTTTTCTGAATTTCTTTAGTTTTATTTCTTGGTTTAATTTTTCTAAAGCTTCTGGGTTAATATCAGCAGCGAGAATCTCTTTGACTAAAGGGCTGGCTGCTGCGGTTAAAGCCTGGATTCCTGAGCCTGTGCCCAAGTCTAAAACCCTGCCCAAAGCATATTTTCGAACTAATTTCTGTAAAAGAAAAGAATCTTCGGCAGGTGGGTAGATTTGCATTTAACACTTAAAACTGGCTAAAAGATAAATACTTTGCGATTAAAATATATTTTGGGAAAGCAAGATTGGATACCTCTAGAACCCCAAAAAGTATTTAAACCAAATGAATTTACTACAGAAATAGAAAGATATAAAGTAATTATCTAAAAAATGAGGTGTAAAATAAATGAGAAAAACTATTTTAGTGAGTTTAAGTCTGATAGCAGTATTTTTGTTTTTAGTTGCTGGCTGTAAGACCGCAGAAGAGCAAGGAGAAGCTTCTGAAGAAGCTTTAATCGGAGAAGCGTTTAAAATGGCAGATAGCGGATATCGCCTCTGTGCTAAGGGTTGTACCAATAAAGCTTCTTATAAAAGTTGCATCAGTTCCTGTGTAAATAAAGGAGTAACACCCAGCAACGAGTTTCCAGCACTTAAAGCAGAAGTATCAGCTTTAAATGGAGCAGCTTATGACTTAGCTCTCGGTGAGTCATTTACTCTACCAGTATTGGATTACAAAGTGACCCTCTCTGCTAAAAATAGTGCAGACAACACCAATTATTGTACCTATAAATGGGAATTCCCCCTCTGGTCAATAGTACCTTCTGGGGAAAATACCATTAATGTAGGAAGCGCAAACCAGCCTAATGGTGGTGGCGGATCTGGAATCATCTGTACTCCCCTAACTGTTTATATCAAAAAATCGTTGGAATCAGTAAGTAAATGCCGCTTTGAGATTATAGTGGACCCAAAGTTAAACAATCCTTACGAATGGGCTATGCTGCCTTACTTTGAAGAAGGCAAATTAGTGAAACCAGCCAGTTTAGCTGAATCTAAAGCAGCTAAAGATTGCAAACCCATCTGGGATAAGATTATTAAATCTTAAGGTTTTTACTTTTTTTCTTTATTTTTATTTAATTTCTTCTCGAAACTTTTTTAAAGAAGCGGTTAATCAACTATAAGTATTGGGCCCATGATCTAGCGGCTATGATGTCTCCCTTACATGCACAGCTTGCTGGGCGACCAGCACCACAGTGCTGAGTACGGAGAATGTCCCCGGTTCGAATCCGGGTGGGCCCATTCATTTTTCTTAGAAAATCATTTTTTCCTAAAACCAGAAAGATAACGAAAATCTGTTCATTCGTGGCTGACCACGGACTTTGTCCGTGGTTTTTCCGCCCCTCATCTTTGAACAGATTTTCGAACTAGAAATGGTGGCAAATTAATTACGGACTTCGTCCGTGGTCTTAGACCAACACCATTTTTAATAAGCTATCCGCAAAGACAATAACCTTTATAAAAACAAAGAGTTTAATTTGAATTTAAATGCAAGAAAAAATCTATGACTTAATCTTAGGACAAGAAGAGATCGGCTGGAAGACTATCCTCTATGACCTAGTCCGTACTGAACAGATGGATCCTTGGGACGTAGATATTTCTTTACTTACTAAAAAATACTTAGATGCAGTTAAAAAGATGCAGGAGCATGACCTGAAAATCTCCGGTAAGATTGTTTTGGCCGCAGCGATCCTGCTGAAAATAAAGTCTAGCCATCTATTGGAATATGGCATCACTAATCTAGACAAACTGATTAATCTTAATGAAGACCTTTCCGATGAAGAATTTATGGGAGAATTAGGGGAGGAAATGGCCAGACAGAGAAGGGAACAACAAAAGTATCAGCTCATTCCTAGAAATCCGCAGGCTAGAAACAGGAAAGTTTCTATCCATGATTTAGTTAATGCTCTCCAGCGCGCTCTGGAAAGCAAACGGAAAGTATTAGCGAAACAAATGCCGGTTAAGTACGAAATGCCTAAACGCAGTATGGATATCATGGAAGTAATTTATGATCTCTATCATAAAATAGTTTATTATACCAATAAAGAAAAAAGTGAAGAGCTTACCTTCACTAAACTATTACCTCCCCGGCCAACCAAGATGGATAAGGTCTATACTTTCATTCCTTTATTGCATCTAGAGAACCAGCGGAAAGTGGAAACTGCTCAATCTCAGCCTTTTGATGAGATCCAGGTCAAGTTACTGAAGAAAAAAGCCGCAACCTAATTATTATTATTTTAAACGCAATTCTTTTAAAGGAGGGATTATATTAATCATAAGAGATAAATAATCATAAGATATAAAAGTAGTGATATTTCTAGGAAGATGTTAAAAATAATAGTCTACTCTTAGACCACAAGATTACACTAAAAATGATCCAATCCACCAAAGAAATCAAAATTCCTGAGAATATTATCGATCAGGTCATCGGCCAGGAAGAGGCAGTAAGAATCATTCGTAAAGCTGCCAATCAAAGAAGGCATGTACTTCTGATCGGTGAGCCAGGAACGGGTAAGTCCATGCTGGGATTAGCTCTAGCTGAACTCCTGCCTAAATCAGAGTTAAAGGATACTTTAGCCATATTTAACCCCAATGATGATAATAATCCTTTAATCCAAGAGTTTCCGGCAGGGAAAGGCAGAGAAGAAGTCAAGAAGTACCAGCTTGACGGGAAACAGATGCTTAAAAATAATAATTTCCTGCTTTTTATTGTGGCGCTTTTAACTTTAATCGCTCCCTGGTGGGTCAGATATTATTACAAATCTGATCTGATGTTTACTGCTTTTTTTTTAGGGGGGATGTTGTTTTTAGCTGCCTTTGCCATCATGACCAGCATGGGCCCGAGAATGTTTAAGATCTCTAATGTCATCCCGCCCAAAGTTATTGTAGATAATTTCGGAAAGAAAACTGCCCCTTTTTTTGATGCGACTGGTGCACATGCAGGGGCTCTGCTGGGAGATGTACTTCATGATCCTTTTCAAAGCGGAGGATTAGGCACGCCGGCAAATCAGCGGGTAGTAGCGGGAATGATCCATAAAGCTCATCTGGGAGTTTTATTTATTGACGAAATCGCTACTTTGCATCCTAGAACTCAACAGGAATTATTATCTGCACTACAAGAAAAGAAATTTCCCATCACCGGCCAGTCTGAACGTAGCGCAGGAGCGATGGTCAGAACCGAACCAGTACCCTGCGACTTTGTACTGATTGCGGCAGGAAATCTGGAAACTTTAAAACAGATGCATCCGGCTTTAAGATCCAGAATTACCGGCTACGGTTATGAGATTTATATGAATGAGACTATTCCAGATACTAAAGAAAACCGAATAAAAATAGCCAGATTTGTCGCCCAGGAAGTAAAAAAAGAAAATGGTAAGATTCCCCATTTCTCTATCGAAGCCTTAAAAGAAATTGTAGAAGAAGCGAGAAGGAGAGCTAACCATAAAGGGCATTTGACTTTACATCTGCGCAGTTTAGGAGGATTGATCAGAGCTGCAGGAGATCTAGCTAAAGAAGAAAAAGCAGAATTAGTTGAACGCGAACATGTAATCAAGGCAAAAGTATTAGCCAGACCTCTGGAACAGCAAATTGCAGATAAATTTATTGAACGTAAAAAAGAGTATGAAGTTATTGTTACCAGCGGAAAACGGGTGGGCAGAGTTAATGGTTTAGCAGTAATCGGAGGCGGTTCAGCCTATTCAGGAATCATATTGCCCATCGAAGCAGAGGTAACTCCGGGAGGAAAGAAATCTGAAATTATCGCTACCGGGAAATTAGGAGAGATTGCTAAAGAAGCGATTAAGAACGTCTCGGCCATCATCATGAAATATTTCGGAGAGGATATTAAAGAAAGTAAAGATGTTTTCGTCCAGTTCTTACAGACTTATGAAGGAGTGGAGGGAGATTCGGCCTCTATTGCTGTAGCTACAGCCATCATCTCTGCCTTAAAGAATATTCCCGTAAAACAGGAAGTGGCCATGACCGGTTCGCTATCAGTAAGAGGAGAAGTTCTTCCGGTGGGAGGAGTTTCCTCTAAAGTTGAGGCAGCTATCGCTACTGGAATAAAGATTATTATCGTACCTAAATCTAACCTTCAGGATATTGTTATTGAGGAAAAGAAGTTAAGTTTAGTAAAAATCATCCCGGTAAGTTCTATCGAAGAAGTCTTAGAACATGCTCTGGATTGGAGCGGAAAAAGCAAAATTAAAGAGATGATTGGTAAAAACAAACGGTCTAAAACCCAGAAACCAGCAAAACATTTAAAAACCACCCAGAAAAATTAGTCTAAAAGATGGCCAGATCACAAGAGAAACCGTTAAGAAAAGTTTCCGGAGGCAGATATATCGCTTTCCGAGGGAAAAGAAAGTTTGAACTAGCTGGCTATCCAGCGATGACTAAATTAAGCCCGGAGAGAAAAATAAAGAAAGTTAGAACTTTAGGCGGGAATAAAAAAATTGTGCATCTTAATGCTGCTCAGATCAATCTTACCTTAAAAAGTGGAAAGACCCAGAAGACTGAAATTCTGAATGTAGTGGGTAATCCGGCCAATCCAAACTTAGTGCGAAGAAATATCCTGACTAAAGGGGCAGTAGTAGAAACCAAATTAGGCAGAGCGAGAATAACTTCCCGGCCAGGACAGGAAGGAACCATTAATGGAATTTTAGTTTAGAGAAATTATATTTAACTAATTTTATTTCACAAATTTATATCCTTCTCCGATCAAAGTTTCTATACTTCCCATCCTCAAGAGATTATTCTCTAAAAAATCTATTCCGAAAAGAATTGCGACTATGATCAAGATAATTCCTAAAAATCCTAAAACTATTCCAGTAATGGCCATCCATCTGCCCAGCATATGCTCGCGATGAGTCTGCATCAGGCCAGCGATACCAAAGATTATGGCTAAGGTACTGAATAAAGGCAGGATCAATCCGAAAACCCCGCAGATTAAAGAAATGAAACTGAATTCGGAATGAAATTTCTCTTCGTAAGGATTTGGGCCTGAAGAAGGTTGAGAGGGAAAAGTATTTTTCTGGGGATTAGATGGTTGGGAATAAGAAGGTTCAGTTCTCTTTCTTAATTGTTCCATAGAGGTCTCATCTATCATGACTTCAAGGAAAGGAAAAGAATTATTTAAAGGTTTGGTTGGCGTAGCTTGTGAGTATTACTATTTAATAGTGGTCAATTAACCAAAAGGTTTATAAGTTGAGCTTACCTCCTATTCAGAAATGGGTAGGACAGAAACTGAAAGAGCAGAGCTGGAAACTTTAATTGCAGTTGCAGAGGAAAAAATAAATTTCTTTGATACTTGTAAGGTAGAACAATTTCCAGCAGATTTAGGAGAAAGTGTCCGAACGATGATTGAGGCTTTATCCGAAAGAAAATCTGTCCCAAAAACTGCTCGAAAGATTATAAATGTTTCACAGGGCGTTGCTTATAGAATGATTATGTACCTAGATAAAAATTCAATTCCTCCTACACAAATGGAACTGCTGGTCAAAAAATATTTTGGAGTGAATATGTATAAATTTATGATCCACGACATAGCTCATCTAAGCGATTTTGTGTATAGAATTAGAGATACTTTTCCAGGTGTGATCGAAACGGGAAGTCTTAGAGCAGAAATGGTGATCGACCCAGAATTTGATCCAAAGAGATTAGAAAGTATTAATACCACTGCACAAAAAATAGCTTTGATGTATGCCCATCCCTGGAGATTAGTAAAATTTCTCGCCCGGAAAGAACTTGGCGCTCAGCCAGAATATGAACCAGTAAAACTGAAAGAAATGTTTGAGGATGTAGCGGAAGTATTAAGCATGCGTTTTGGTGCAGAAGTCAGTCCTATTCCTAATCCAGCCACTCCCTTAAAAAGGTCTATTGCTATTCTAGGAGAAGATTTATCTATCCTTACTGACCAAGGCCTGATCTGGAGTGTAGTTTATAATAATTTAAAGAATGCACAGAAAAAATTCGATGAAGAAGGAATTAAGTATTTTCAAGAAAGTACCGGGACCAATCGAAATAATCTAACTCCGGAATTAAGGACAAAAATTTTTGCAGAATACCTGCAAAGCCTAGACTGTGAGAGAACTTCTACTGCTACCTGTTATGCTCTGAATGATGATTATGTTACTCTTATTTTCTCAGATACGGGAAGCCCAGTTGATCTGAACAAGATGGTGCATCAGATCAGAGGATTAATGCAGGGGGGAAAGGTCCGCGATTCAGACTGGGTTCATCCCGGAATGGGCCAGCGCTATACAGCCTGGTCAGGAAATGATTTTAGGTTTAATCGCTTGACTATGGAAGATATTACCAATACTGCTTTTATGGCCCGGGTGGGAGGCAGTGAAATTAGAGATTCCATTTCCAGCGGGATGGGACTTTATGGCACCAGACAAATCATTGAATCTTTAGGCGGAGCGATTCTTTATACCACTACATTTAAAGATGAGAATCCCCTGTTTGTTTATATTTTACCTAAAAAGCCAGCCCAAGATCGAACAGAAGCTTTGCAGCTTAGAGAAGATATTATTGAAGAAGGGCTGCAAAAAGCAGCTTAATTTGATTTAATTTATTCTAATGAATAATTGTCCCACAAGACAGATCTTCTTTGCTTTTTGTCCAGTGTATTACTGGCCATAATCCGGAATTTGTCGCTCACCAGCCAGCCATATATAAACCACTGGACACACTGGACAACCTCGGACAGGGTTTATATAACACCAAGATTAACAATTAAGTATGCTTTATCTCACCGACCAAAAAGTCAGACACTGTCTGACCAATTATCTTGGAGCCATTATATTGAACTTTTCACTTTTTTTGTTTCTAAATATAAGCTCTATCTTCCCCAGAAAAAAGAATTGGAGGATGAGATTAGAAAAATAATCCACTAAAGAGGTGAAAACATGATTGATTTGCAACCCAAGACCATCAAACTGCTTTTTGAGCAGAATATTCTGAATTTAACTACCAAAACCATTCTTCAGGAAAAAGAAGATAGTTTTGATTTTCAATTAAGCGGAGGTTGGATAAAATGATGCATAAAATGAACTTTAGAGAAAGAATAAATTATTTGCTGGAAAAGTATGATCCTAATTATCGGGTTTATGTGCTGACTAGTACAGTTGGAAATTTTCCAAAACAGACCTATCTGGATGAATATAATTAACTGACGCTCTTTCTGAGCCACACACACCTCACCGACCTTTTCAGGGGGCTGAATAATAAGATATATAAACAGCCCCCGCTTTTTATTTTTCTAAGTACAAATCTAAAAAAAATGGAGATTCTAAACAGGAAAGAATTGGAATTAAGGAAAGAAGAGATTTTAGATAGAATAAAAAAAGGAGCGATCTTCATTCATCCCACGGATACCATTTATGGGATGAGCTGTAATGCCCTTAATGATAAAGCGGTAGAAAAGCTTAGAAAGGTTAAAGAACAATTCGATCGGCCTTTTTCGGTCTGGGTTCCCTCTTTGAAATGGATCAGAGAGAATTGTCTAGTGGATAAAAAAGTCGAGGAGTGGTTAAAAAAATTGCCTGGACCTTATACTTTAATTCTAAAACTAAAGAACAAGAAAGCTGTTTCTAAACAAGTAGTGCTTAATTCAGAGAACTTAGGAGTAAGATTACCTGAACATTGGTTTGGCAAGATTGTAGAATCGCTTGGTTTCCCGATTGTAACCACTTCCGTAAATAAAGCCGGAGATTCTTTTATGACCAGTCTAGAAAATATGGATGAAAATATTAAATCCAAGATAGATTTTCTGATTTATGAAAGAAAAAAAGAAGCCAGACCTTCAAAGATAATTGATTTGGTAGAAGGGAAGGTTAAGGAAAGGTAGAGAGATTAGAGAATAACGAAAATCTGTTCATTCGGGGCTGACCACGAACTTTGTCCATGGTTTTTCCGCCCCTCATCTTTGAACAGATTTTCGAACTAGAAATGGTGGCAAATTAATTACGGACTTCGTCCGTGGTCTTAGACCAACACCATTTCTAATAATGAAAATAGGGGAAGTTTAGAAGATGGATATAAAGCAATTAGTGGACCAGTATTTTGATCAAATTATAGTGGAAAATACACATTATATCACCTTAGCTGATAGCGGGCCAGATTCAGCATATCTATGTTTAAATATTCCTACCGCAATGTTACGAGATTATTTAAAGCTGCGTGGTCAAGATAGAGAATTGCCCGATGGTGCAGAATTCTGGAGAGAAACCGGATTGAGAGAGAAGTTAAGAAATTCTGATAAATATCATGGTCAGGGGCATGAACCCTTAGTAGACATCCTGGATTATCTAAGTGGAAAAGTATATGGAGAATATCAAAGATTAAATTCTCCAGAAAGAATTCGGTTGAGTATCATAGAAGTTCCTGAGGCTGATCGGGCCATACTTTAAAAAAAAGTAACTAATTACCGCCAACCCAATAAGTACATACTTTCTTCCCATCTCTGGTAATCTCTTCTCTTTCTCCTTCCCAAGATTTAAGATGGCCACAATCTCTAGGAGCGGGACAGATATAACTTTGAGTTCCGTTTCCAGGATTAACCGTTTCGCAGTCGCTAAATTTAAGATGATGCAGAACACCGATACTAACAATAAGTGCTAATCCTGCTAAACCAGCAGCAGGTACAAAAAAGTCAGTCCAGGAAGGGGTCGAATACCCTTGATGTTTTTCCATTCCGGGATCAACTAAAATTTTCATTACTTCTTCGGTCCTGAATCCTTTCCTGAGAAATCCTTTTACTGCTCCGCCAAGGCCTGCCTCCAAATCAGATAGGCTTATTTTTTGAGTAATCATACTGCTTAGGTCAATTTTTCTATCAAAGATCAAATCTGCTGCTTCTTGATGTAATTGAAATGAAGAAGAATAGCTGGGAATCACTAATTTTCCATCAACTTCGACTGGAATTTCATGGCGGGAATGATAACTCCAATATTCATTTCCGGGCATTAAATCACCAAAATATATTGCCACTCCCCCGGTTCTCATCATCTTTAAGGCAAAGTCTATTGCCTTGGAATCAGCTGCACTAATAATCGCTTTCCCAAATCCACCCATCTCATCTGCAAGGGATTGAATTTCTTTAGAATGAAAAGCATTCGCAAATTGGTTTGCTCTCTTGACTCTGCTTTTTCTTTTGTCTGTGGCGATTGGTTTTCCACCATTAAGACTAATTAACTGATCAAAAATTAAGCCTTGATGCCCTTGTCCAACTATTAGAACTGGCTCATCGATCTGAAGCGGATTATAGCGATCAAAAGTATGAACTGCTTTCAAGGCGCAATTAACCGGTTCGATAAATACTGCCTCTTCAAAACTAATCTCCTCGGGAAGGGGAATTATCCCTTTTGCTAGTACTAAGGAAGGAATTCGGACATATTCTGCGAAACCACCGCCGCTGGCACGGCCATAGCCTGCATCTGTGTCCACAGTTTTATAAGTTTCACATTGGGTATATTCCTGTTCAGAACAAGGGATGCAATTCTCGCAAGGTACATGATGAAATAAAGCGATTCTATCTCCGATTGAAACAGTTTTGACCTCTCTTCCAACACTAGCAACCTCACCGACAATTTCGTGCCCGAATACTCTGGGATCACTATTTCTTATTCCTAACAGATTATGCTCAATCTTTTTAACATCAGTTTGACATAAACCAGTATAAGCCACTCGAAGTAAAGCTTCATCATCACCGATTGAAGGTACTTTTACCTCTCTTAACTCTAATTTACCTTTGCTTCCCTCAAAGACGGCTGCTTTCATTCTAAAGTAAAATAATGATAATAGTTTTTAAACTTTTGGTATAGAACTACGGTGAAGTAATAACTAGTTAAGTTACAATTCCATCTTCTTCCCATCGACATAGATCTGGGGAGATTTAAAGATGTAATCACCATGAAAGATAGTCTTAATATCCCCGCCAAACCAATAATTGCTGCCAATACCAATATGGGCAGTTCCCAAAACTTTCTCGTCTAGAATAGTTGAACCCACTAAGACTGCTCCGGGATTGATACCTAAACCTAATTCGCTGATATGCCTGATGCGATAAGGATATTTTGCCCGATCTTCGTATTTCTTAAAAGTCCGCTCCAGCAATTCAGCGGCTTGGCCCTCCATGCGCACTATTTTTCCCTCTTCGATATACAATTTTACCGGTTCATCGAGAAGCAAAGCGCCTTCATCAGTCTTTACGCTTCCATCCACTACCACTATACCTTTAACATTATAATATCCTTTAGGGGCAATATAAATCTCTCCTGCAGGCATATTCCCTCCAGAACCAGGCAGATTATAGTCTCCGATATTAGTCAAAGCAGTCATCCCGGAAACATTAAAAGTTAAATCTGTCCCTGCCTCGGTCTTTATCCTGATTTCAGTCGCGGCGTCCCAAATCTTTTTGATGGCCAGACCTTTTTTCGCTAAACGAGAATAGTTTAAGTCCATCGCCTCTAAAAATAGGTCCAGATGATTATCTTTAGCGTCAGCTAAACCGGTAGCAGAGATGAAACGATGCCCTCTCTCTTTGCAGAAACTGCGAAAGCTCTTGATCGCTCCCATCCGACCCAACTTATTTGACAGACAAAGGATGATGATATTTCCCGGCTCTAAACTATCTACCGCAGAGATTACTTGAGGGTCAGCCTGCATGAAGCCTTTCTTTAATTCCTGAAAGATAAGTTCGATATCATAACCTTTTTTCTTGGCGGCTTGGTAATAACCTAGAGCTAGAGTGCTGGAAAGCTGGTGTCCTTCCATCCCATGATCGGAGATGATGATAATCTTCTCTTTCTTTACTTTTAAGCAGCTTTTGTAGATGTTGGAGAATTTAGACTGGTGCAATTCTACTTTATCCATCAGCTCTTTAGGTAAAAGGAACATGATTTAGAAGGAAAGAGTAAGGGTATTAAAAGATTTCTTTGGTGGAGTGATAGGGAGGAGATAAGAATATAAACAACATGAGTTATTAACTGATAGGTAAAATGCCCCCTAAAATTATTGCAATTGTAGGCGCGCCAGGAAGCGGTAAATCTTTCTTAGTCCAGAAATTAGCTGAACATTATCAAGCTGAGGCTTTCCTGGAAGGAGAGGAAAGTATTTTTCCAGAATTTATTCTGGAATCATTAAAAAAGAATGAGTATGACCTAAAAATGATAAAATGGTTCAGAAACCAGCGGATTAAAGAAATCAAAGAAGCACAGAAATTAGTGATGCAGGGAAAAAGATTAATCTTAGATACTTTTTGGTTAAGCAACGAATGCTACTTAAAGGTTATGACGGATAAAAAAGAGCAGTTGGAAGCTGTAGAGTTGTGCGCTCAAGACCGGAAAAATCTGCCTCTCCCGGACTTAATCATCTATCTTAAAGCTTCTGAAAACGTAATTCGTAAATTCATGGAACAAAGAAAAAGAAGCTTTGAGGATGAGAATCATGTAGATCAAGCATTAGAAATAGAGAAAGAACACGAACAGGTTTTTACTTCTAAGAAATTTAAGAATCTAATCATTCTCCCCAGAGATAATCTAGATTTTAACAGAAAAGAAGATTTAGATCAAATCATTAATATCATCGACTCTTCTTAATTTTGGCAACAAAAAAACCTTCCGTATCATTATCCTGAGGCCAGATTCTTAAAGCATGCTTGATAGTGGAATGGTACTTCTCTCCTTTAAATTCCATTACTGGCGGAGAGGTCTTTAATCCCGCTAATTTAACTGCAACAATTTTTGCATTAGAATATTTATGCAGTAAGTAATTTATTACTTCCTCGTTTTCTTCCGGTTCAACAGAGCAAGTAGAATAAACTAATTCTCCGCCCGGCTTCAGATTATTAAAAGCGGTCTCTAACAATCCTTTCTGCTGCCAGGAAAGTTTAGTAACTACATGCGGATTCCAAGATTGAATTGTTTTCAAGCTTTTCCGGATCGTTCCCGTGCCCGAACAGGGAGCATCCACTAAAATCTTATCAAACTCCAGACCCTGAAAACTTTTACCGGACATTAAAGTAATTAGACAATTAGTAAGCAAACAACGCTGTAAATTGATGCCCAAACTTTGTAATCTGCTTCCTTGGTAATCATTAGCGATAATCAAGCCTTTATTTTTCATCATCGCGCCCATCTGGGTAGTTTTACTGCCTGGAGCAGCGCATAAGTCTAAGACTAAATCTCCCGGTTTTGGCTTGAGAATTAAAGGGGGAATCATGCTTGACCCATCTTGAACATAGATCTGGCCTAAATGGTGCTCTAAAAGATTGCCTACATCCCTGCGCTCAGCATGTTCGATCCAAAAACCTTCCTTGCACCAGGGGATAGGATCTAATTTCCAGCCTTTAGCCTCAATTTTCTTCTTGATATCTTTGACTGTGCCTAATAAAGTATTGATGCGAATACTTCTTCTGGGATAAGATAAAGAATATTTTTTGAACAGTTCCCAATCGGTTAATTGGGAATATCTTTCGATTATAGCTGGCTTGAAGACAATCTTTTCATTTCCGGGAATGGGTTCTGGTTCGGTCATAGTTTAAAGAAAGAACCTTTCGGGTTTAAATAATTTGCTTTAAAATTTTAATTTAAATTCAAATCTAGAAGGGAGGAATTAAATCAGATTGATATCTCAACTGATAAATCTCTTTCCCCGAATCAAAAGGATAACTATAGATATCGTAAGTCAAAAGCAGGGCAACCCCATCCGAGCGATGATAGGGAACGGTTTCCTGACCAAGCCAGGAAGAAGATAGGTTTGGATTTAGGGAATCATGCGGAGGGACAAGCGATTGTTCTTCTAAGAAACGATGCTCTAGACTGACCTCTTTTTCTGCTACAACCATTACCTAAAAGAACTTCTTTTCTTTATAAATCAATTTTGAAAGATAGTTCTATAATAGATAGTCTAAAAACAATGATTAAAGCTCTCCAAAAGACTTATATAACTGCTTTTCTTACTTTAGTTTAATTAGCAAAGAGGTGGTATTCATGATTAATGTAGCAATTAATGGTTTTGGACGTATCGGAAGGATGGTCCTGCGGGCAGGCTGGCAGGATAAAAAGATTAATTTCGTAGCGGTAAATGATTTAACCGATACAAAGACATTAGCTCACCTGCTGAAATATGATTCTGTGCACGGAATTTTCCCCGAAGAAGTATCTTATACTAACGATTCTATAGTAATAGGAAAAAAGAGGATCAAAGTCTTTGCCCAGAAAGATCCATCTCTGTTACCCTGGAAAGCGCTGAAGATTGATGTAGTGGTAGAATCTACAGGATTTTTTTTAACCAGAGAATCAGCCAATACCCATTTAAAAGCTGGGGCTAAAAAAGTTCTCTTGAGTGCAGATGCCAAAGATCCCAGCATAAAAACAATTATAATGGGAGTAAACGAGAAAACTTATGATCCTAAGAAAGACTTCATCATCTCCAATGCTTCCTGTACTTCCAACTGTACTGCCCCGATGGTAAAAGTACTTTCAGACAGCTTAGGGATAGAAACTGCTTTCTTTACTACCACTCATGCCTATACTTCAACTCAAAAATTACAGGATGCTCCAGATAAAAATCTGCGCAATGCTCGTGCTACCGGTGTAAATATCATACCTCATTCCAGCGGGGCAGCAGTGGCTATTCCTTTAGCCATTCCAGAGGTTAAAGGCAAATTTGAAGGATTTGCGTTACGTGTGCCCATAATTGATGGCTCAATTACGGTCTTAACTGCTATAGTAAAGAAACAGACCACGGTTGAAGAGATTAAAATTTTATTTAAAAAAGCAGCCCAGACTAAGCTGAAAGGGATTTTAGAGTACAGCGAAGTGCCTTTGGTAAGTTCGGATATAATTGGTAATCCCTATTCCTGTATCCTTGACAGCGAGTTCACCAAAGTCAACGGAAAATTAGTTCAGATAGTGGGCTGGTATGATAACGAATGGGGCTATAGCTGCAGGATGATTGATATGGTTAAGCTGATGGGTTCATAATATTTTTAGAAAAATGAGTTGTAATATTCCCCTATTAATTATAGAATATGGCTACAAATACCTATAAAACAATAATCATCGGAGCAGGAATTTCAGGATTAGGATGCGCTCATCAATTAATAGAAAATAATGATGATGATTTTAAGATTATTAGCCCTAATATCGGAGGAAGAATTTTAGAATCTAAAAACAAAACTGTTGAGTATGGTGCCTATTATATTATGTCCATTTATCATTATACTTCTTCTTTTGTAAAAATAGGCCCACAAATAAAACCCACTAAATTAATGTTTTATAGACATCATCATAGCTACAACCTATTTGACCAGAAAATATTCACCCATTTTTTCCAGCTAATTAGGTTAATATTTATCTTAAGAAAATTTAAAAAACATTATGAATCTTTTAAAATAAACTGTTTGCATAGTTCACAGATTAATTGTTTAAAGAATGATACTTATTTATGGGAGTTATATAATTATAAAGCTGAACTATTCGTTAAGGAGAATAACCTTAAGGGAATAGTTTATGATTATCTTGCTGAAGTATTACATGGGACCGCATTCTTACCAATTAAAAAGCTTAATGCATTTGAATTTTTACATTTTTCACTTCCTCTGATTGTACCAGTTTATGAATTCAATTTCAAGAAACAGGATGCAGTCAACCTAATAAATCCCTATTGGATTAAAGATGAGGTTGTAGATATCAAAAATAAGAACGGAAAATATTACATTCTTACCAAAAATAAGAAACAGATTTATGGTGATAACATAATTGTTGCTACGTCCCCCAATATCTCAAAGAAACTTTTGAAATTTAAACCTCCGCTAAGAGAACCAGCAAAGGCCCATATGTTCCATCTCTTAGGGAAGATCAAACCTGATTGGAATAAAGGAGAAGAAAACATATTTGATGATAAAAATAGAATGCTGGCTATTGCCCATCAAAGAGATGGTTCATATCTGTTTTATACTAAAGAAAAAAAGCCGGATTTTAAAAGATACTTTTTTAATTACAAAATCATAAGATATCAGTACTGGAATCCTGCATTTAATATTGGGGGGAGTAATCTGGTTGAATTTAATCAAAAGAAGAATTTATATTTGATAGGGGATAATAATATTTGCGGTCTTGAAGATTCTTATATTTATGGAATGTATGCGGCTAATAAAATATTAGGGAAGACAATAGATTAAAGATATTTTTTCTACTCAAAAAACACTTTGGTCACTCCCCGGACTTTATTTACCCGCCTAACCAATTCTTTGAGATGCTCTAAATCCCGAGGAATGATGGTAAAACTGCCTTGGGCATGCTCCAAATCAACCAGTTTCGCTTTTGCCTCCTTGACCTCAAAACCTGCCTGGGCAATAGTGTGTAATAAATCAGCTAATAAACCGCTGCGTTCTTTAGCGTTAACGAAAAATTTAATCTTCTGGTTGAAAGCTTCTTTCCAGTTTACCGGCAGCCAGCGTTCTTGTTCCTTTACTGCCTGACGGCAATCTTCTCTATGTGCAGAGATTATTTTCCTTTTAGTTAAAATTCCAATAATCTTCTCGCCAGGCAAAGGGTTGCAGCATTTTGCCAAGACACAATAAGCAGTGGGAAACTCTTCTGATTCAACTAACAGGCCCTGCTCTTCAGTAACTTCGGGCTTGAAAGAACGAAAAAACAAGCTGGGCAGATCTTCAATCTTCTTCAAAGATTTCCTGATCTTCTGTCTAGCTTTGACAGACTTAACTATTTTAATCCAAGCTCTTCGAGGACGTTGGTTCTTGTTGGTTAATATTTCTACCACATCTCCCTGGATTAAAATATGTTTTAAAGACACAAATTTTCCGTTAACTCTTCCGCCAACGGCCTGGTTGCCGATCTCTTCGTGCACGGTATAGGCAAAGTCCAGCAGAGTAGAACCTATAGGCAACTCTTTAATTGCGCCTTTAGGAGTATAACAATAGATGGCATCTCCAAAAACGTCTACTTTGGCTGCATCCAGGAATTCTTGGGAACCATCTTCCTTCTGCTGGTCGAGAATGCCTCTCAGCCAGGAGATCTTTTTCTCAAAAGACTGTTCAGAAGCCAGCCCTTTATAGCGCCAATGGGCAGCGATACCCTCTTCGGCTAATTCGTCCATCTCCAGAGTACGCATCTGAATTTCAACGATCTTGTCGTTGGACAATTTGATACAGGTATGGATAGATTGATATAAGTTAGGTTTAGGATTAGCAATATAATCTTTTAATCTGCCCTCTACCGGCTCAAATACTTCGTGCAATAATCCTAACAAAGAATAACAATCTTTAATTTCCGGGACGATAATTCTGATCCCCTGAAGGTCATACTGCTGATGCAGAGGAATTTTTCGATTCTGCATCTTCCGATAAATGCTGTAAATATGCTTAGGCCTGCCGCTAATTTCGATTATTTTTAGTTTATTACCGACTACCCGCTTGATTACGCCGATAGCCTCAAAGATGTCTTTCTCCCTCTCTTCAGTAGACTCTTTCAGATAATTAACAATCTCAGCATATTTTTTGGGGTGTAATATCTTAAAAGCTAAATCTTCTAATTCAGCTTTGATTCGATCTACTCCTAAACGATAGGCCAGCGGGGCATAGATCTCTAAAGACTCTTTAGCGATACGCTCGCGCTCTTTTTCCGGAAGAAGATCTAGGCTGCGTAGATTATCTAATTTATTGGCGAGCTTGATTAAGATTACCCGCACGTCTTTCAAAGCAGTAAGCAGGATTTTCCTGAACACTTCTGCCTCTAAAGAAAAGCTTTTATGCTTGAGCTCTTCCATCTCTCCCACTTCTTGGATTAAAAGATAAACTTCCGGGCCGAACTGCTCTTTTACTGAAGATAATTTTTCTGGATTAAGATGCCCGTGTAATAATCCAGAAAAAACTATTTCCGGAACGGATTTATTTTCCAATAAGATAAATCCAACCCGCAGATTATGATCGAAAAAGCTGTCTCCGGAAATCCTTTGCTTATTCTTTAGTTCTTCTGCGATGAAATCTATAGCTGCAGAGAGCTGTTTAATGGATTTCTCGGTGTATTTTAGTTCCTTACTTCTGGAGATAAAAGTATCTTTGTTCATAGAGATAAACTAAGAATGGAGGGGTATTTAAAAGAGTTTTCAGTTTAATTTTTGATTAATTCTTCTATCTTTAACAAACGATTATATTTAGTTACTCGCTCTCCCCGGCAGGGAGCGCCAGCTTTGATCATTCCACAACCTATGCCCACAGCTAAATCAGCAATGAAATCATCGGAAGTCTCTCCGCTGCGATGGCTGACCATGACCTTCCAGCCATGAGCATAAGCCAGCTTGACTGCCTCTAAAGCTTCAGTAAGAGTACCAATCTGATTAACTTTTAACAATAGACAATTACAGCTTCGTTCTCTGATGGCCTCTTCAATACGTTCGGGATTAGTTACGGTTAAATCATCGCCGACTATCTGTATCTTCTTTCCGGTTTTCTCGATTCTGCGTTTTAATTCTGCGAAACCTAGAAAATCTTCCTGCTCGAAAGGGTCTTCGATGGATATAATCGGATACTTTTTAACCAATTTCAAATAATAATTTAATAATTCTTCTTTATTTTTTTTGCTGGGAGTGTAATAAAAACCATTTTTAAAGAATTCAGAGGCGGCACAGTCCAGGGCCAGGTCCACTTTTCCAGAATAGCCTACTTTTTTTATGGCCAGCATCAATAAGTCTAAAGCTTCTCCTGCGCTTTTAATCGGAGGAGCGAAACCACCTTCATCTCCGACATTAGCAGCACTTTTACCATATTTCTGTTCCAGAATTAACTTTAAATGATGATAAACTTCAGTACCAATCTGTAAATTATCTGCGAAAGAATTAGCTTTCGGCGCAATCATAAACTCCTGAAAAGGTAAAGCAGTTCCCGCGTGTTTTCCCCCGTTAATGACATTAAAGAAAGGCCGGGGAAGGATCATCTTACGATTGACTGCAGAAAGTTGATGCAAATATCTGAATAAGAGCTGGCTTTTGGCTGCTGCTCCAGCCCTGGCGCAGGCCAGAGAAACTCCCAAGATTGCATTTGCGCCTAATTTACTTTTATTTTCAGTTCCATCCAGCTTTATCATCAATCGGTCAATCTCTTTTTGGTTGCGGGGATTTTTTCCGATCAGACGGGGAGCGATTTTCTTTTCCACGTTTCTGACTGCAATTAATACTCCTTTCCCCCCGTATCTTTTATTATCTTTATCTCTCAACTCTAAAGCCTCATGTTTACCGGTAGAGGCTCCGCTGGGAACTGAGGCAGTATAAGAATTATCTTTTAGGAATACTTCTACTTCTAGGGTTGGATTCCCTCGAGAATCCAAGATTTCTCTAGCTTTGATTTGGGTGAGGGGGGGCATTTTAGGAACTGGTGACAAAACTTTTTACTTGCAAGGGTGTTTTAAAGATTATATATCGATTATAGATTTGATTAACATAATTATCCATAGATGGTTTATACTTTATTTTTTTTCCAGGATAAATAGCATCAGGCAAATTATTAGAAAACAATTCCCAGGATAAAGTTTGAGCAGAGAGATCTGTTTTACAATTATTTCCTCTCAATTCTTTTCCATTAAGGCAATTCTTAACCCCTCCTGCACCAAGATGATATGCTGCGATGATGAATTTAATTTTATCATCTTCAGTAGCAAAGGTATACTCTTCAAAAGCATCATAATTTGCCTTAACCAATTTACATCCAGCCTGGATGCTCAACTCAGGATTAAATCTATCATCATTGCTGGGATTACAGTTATAGGGATTCGCTACTCCTGGCTTGCCAGCACCCCATTCTTTTCCATAAGCATTATTTTCTTCTACGCAAGAAGAAGTAGTTTCGGTACTGCTTTTAGTACAACAATTAACAATAGTATTAAAGTAGCTTTTACCGGTGTTATAAGTAAATTGCATTAAACCTACATCTCCGGATGGACCAATCAATAAAGAATTTAGTCCAGATTCACGAAAGCTAATGGCTTTGACTAAAGCAGGAGAAATTCCCATTGATTTACAACGAGTAATGAAAGCGGAATCATATTCGGTTTTGTCGATCACTTTTGCACTAGCAGTTGAGGCAGTGGAAGAAGGACAATCCTCTAAATCACCATCACCATCAAAGTCTCCGATATTCCCTTTCCAGACGAAATGCATGTAATCCTTAGCTCCTTCCCAATCTCCACCCCAATCGAAATCATTATTTCTGAAAATATTGATTACCTCTGGAGGTAGATCATATAATTTTGCACTTTTGCAATCTTTATTCGGAATTAAATTGCCTAACTTATCGAAACTGCAGAAAGGATTGGAAGCAGGATTAATGTCTATAGCCGTACCATAACTATGTTTAGAGCGATGAACTTTGTCGTCTGAACCCAGACAAGTCTGATCATTAACAATTTGAATCTTAGGAGATTTAACGCAGCGCCAGCTCCAAGTGCCTACACTACTAAACTGGTAGGTTAAATGGGCATTAGTTATTTCTTGGTTAACTTTTTCAAACAGGGGAGCGATAAATTTATGCACTCTTACCGAAGTTCCTTGGAAATTAATTGTTTTCAGATTTTGTTCGGCTATCGATTCGGTTGTTGCTGAGATTGCCTGTTGATAACAAGCCCCTACTCCGCTAGTGGAAGTCCCTCCTTCACCCAATCCAGTTAGTGTAGTATCTAGAGGAGAAGTATAAGTCGGAACTGCAGCGACTGCGGAAGGATACATCTCAGCAAAAGTCTTCCAACTGCTGGTAGAAAAGTCCCAGACCATTCCTGCACCAAACCTGCCGACTTTATAACCTATCTTGCTGCTCCAAACTTCATCAATCTCCTTGCATCTCTGCTCATTCTGGCAGAAGATAGCTCCAGCAGGAGCTGCCCCGGCATTGCCGGAAGGGGTAACTAAAGCAAATACTGAAAATGATAAGAGAATTATGATTATGATTAAGAAAACCATCAAAATAATTCTTCTTCCGGTTAGTACCGGTTTAATCTTCCCCAGATTCATATTTCCACCTCTCCTTCAGAGAGAGACTCTGTTGGCAGAGATTCTTCAGATGCGGATTCTTCAGCAGCAGATTCCATGAGGGTAGATTCATCATAAGCAGATAAATAAACTGTTTCTTCCACCAGGAAAGTCTTGCTTAAAGTGATCTTCTTATTCAATAAAGGATTTTCTAAGACTAATTCTAAGGTATATTCACCCGGTCCAGCATCATCGGCAAGAGTAAAATAATCTTTAAATGAGACTATTTCTTGCTTGTCCTTGCTGCTCATCTCGAAATGATAATTGTTTTTGGCATCGATATCCACTAAAACTTTTTCGGAAGGATCTTTAATACGATAATTTTCGATGAGCATAACTTCACCATTAGCAGTAGTGCTTTCTACCACAAAAAAGAAATGAACTTCATCTCCCTGGAAAAAACTGTCTTTTTCTAATAGACAATTATAATTTTCATCTACATAAATACAAAACTTAAAATCTTTTACTGCCAGATAGCCTTCTCTGCCCAAAGGAATGAATTCTGTATTTAAAACCGGAGCCTGCTCCCCTTCTGCTTTAACCGTAATCAATCCGCTCTGGACCAAGAAAAGAATAATTGCGCTGGTTAACATTATTACAATCATCATGACCAAGATTTCCGTGATAACTTTTCCGCGTTTGTTCATTTTTTAAGTTTTTATGATGTATTTAATTTATTATTTGATTCTTTATTTATTTTTAGGGAGTTGCTGCAGCTGGTTTGGTGGGATTTGCACAGCAAAAATATTTGTTTACGCTACCAAAACATTTTCCGGTAACACATCCATTGTCTGTAGTACAATCTGCAATATCCCATTCTCCAGTTCCGTCATATCCTGCGCTAGGTGAAGATTCGCACTGACAACTCCAGGCAGTATTATAGGCTTTACATTGGGCATTTGAATTTGAAATAGCTTCAACATTGGCAGTAGTGGTACTGGCAGCAGCAACTGCAGCGGCATTATCTATACTGCATCCGACTGCCTGGCTGATGAGGACCAGATAATTATTTATTTTCAAGTACTCTCCGGTATTTTTAACAGTAGTGGGATAATTTTCCCATTGCTCTAAAGTTATATTACTTTGGCGTTTAAAGAAAATCGAGCCTAAATTACAGATGGGCTGCTTATTTGCATTCAATCCATTATCCGGCAAGGCATAACAGGCAGTAGCATAAAATAGGGATAAGGCATCTTCTAAATCGCCTTTCTTGCGATTGATAATTTCATTAGCATTGTTTAAAACAAAATTACAATTGCCATTAATAAATTCCTGATGCATCTTGCTGGCAATCTGCATGGTGATCGGTTCGAGCAGTAAGGTAATATGAGCTTCGTGTTTAGCTTTGCCGAAAGCAGGAGCTTTTACCGGAATATTAGCATTAAAGCAGCTGCCGCTGGCGTCAGGCAATAATAGTTCCGTAATCACGGTAATGGTTTTCTGGTTCTGGGCATAGCTCTGGCCGGCTGCAGGAGCGACTTGGTAGGTGCAAGAGCTAGTTTTATCGCCTTGCGGTGCACCGATTAGATTGGTTGCTTTCAGTCCGTTAAGATTGAATACAGCTTTACTGATCTCTTCAGGAGTTAAAGTATCCCTACCATTAATGGTCAGATAATTGGTAGGTGCAATGGTATAACCAGCGGTAATTACTGAAACTCCCAGTGCTACCGGTACTAGAACTTTATATTGGCCAGGACTGACAATCTGATAATTAAATGGGAAACTCATCGCTCCCAAAGTAGTTTCCGGATAACCTTGCATGGAGGGATCTGAACAACCAGTATCGCTGTTAAATGATTTAGTTAGGGTAGTTACTGCTCCGGAAAACATTTCTTTGGTTACCGTACCTAGATTAGGCAGCTCAAAGGCAGAGGGGCCAGGAATATTTTCTGGCAATTGTTTAACCCCTAAATCTTGACCACCATAATTCGTACCAAAACCGGAGGACATTCCAGAACCATAAGTCATTCCTGTAATCGTATTCCTAATACAATACTTTCCACCATCAGTAAAAACATGTACTTTAGTCCGGATCTGATCTCCTACGGTAAAGATGTTGGGGGTATCACAACTCATCCAGGATTGGCTATTCTTATCATAACAGCTGAGATAAGGATCCTCTAGATAAACTCCCGTGCCTCCTCCAAACATACTCTGCACTTCCGGACAGAAATACCTTCCGGTAGCGAACTGCACCTGACAAACTAATTCTGCTGGAGCAGAAGTGTCTATAATCGGGAAATAGAATTTACCGTCGCGATAGCCTTCATCGAAACAATTATCTGCACTTTCGTAAGGGTCTAATTTTAGTTCTACAACTACATGATCATAACGATAATTGGAATCAATCTTCTGCGGAGCAGGCATCTTGAAATCTACCATCGAGCCCTGTTTAAGATCAAATAATCTTCCTCCATCCAGATAACGAATCTTTTCACTCTCTAAAGCAGAGCTGGGCTGGCTAGCTTTCAAACAATCACAGCCCTGGCTGCCGCATTGCACTCCCGGAGCTTTCGAATCTTCAATGCCAACACATTTCAGATAAACATCTGCACTTCTGATATTACAGCCAGGCAGGACTAAAGCTCCGATATTGTAATTAAAAATGGCCGTACCTTTCTGAGGATTGAAAGTAGCTAATTCCCTCTCTGCAGGGAAAACCATAGTGGTGGTTTTAGTAGGGAAGGCATAAGCTGCATCTAAAATAAAGTCCATGCCCAAAGGCCAGTCATAGCCGAAAGCTGCCATACATAACGATTGAGCAAAGCCTTTTGCCCCGGTAGCGAAAAACTGGTTTAATTTAGCATTGCCATAATCAGACTGAATATCATCAATGGAAGATTGCATCGCTTCTCCGATAGAACCTAAGCCAGCATCAAAGACTGCTCCTACTCCCTCTAAAGCTCCGCCTTCTCCTTTAGCCTTATCAAAGAAAGAATAAGGGCTGCAGCCGGTGAAGAAATAAGCGATGGCTTTATACATCAAGCCGCAGACCTGCTGGGTAAACATAGTTTTGCAAACTCCGGCATCTTTCAATCCGGTAATCTTTGCTTCCTGGATACAAGTTTTTAATCCCAATAAAATACTTCTTAAGGTAACTAATTGCGCTCTTACTCCCGCTAAGCAAACCGTTTGATATACTCCCAAGAATTGAGTATGGGGATTGATCTGATGGATTTGTTTGCTTCCTTCCGGCTGTAAATAATCAGTTAAATAATCTGCACCGAAAGCTGAAGAGAAATCCCTTCCTGAATAATACCTCCATTCTGGATAATAAGTTCCGGCTACACCTTTACTTTCTTTGAAAACTTGGTTCTCGCGATAGAACCATTCTTCAGCAGTACCATCTTTTTCTTTAGCTGCAGTTCTGGCGCCGTAAGAAGCTTTGGCCTCTTTATCTACAGTGCAGACGCATTGGAGCAGGCCGGTTTCCTCGCCAGTGGGTTTGATTTGGTCTCCTTTATTGTCCACATTAACGAAACAATCAGCAGTATAACCAGCAGCAAATTTTCCTTGACCTTTGAGAAGATTATCTGATTTATCTTTCCATTGCACTTCTCCAGTCGAACTGCGCACTTCTTTATAACATCCTTTTTCTGTACCAGATTCCGTATCTGCTTTATATCCCTGCATTCTGGGATTCTTGCAGGTATAAGCACAAGATTGATCAGTTCCGATAATAAAATCTTTTGAACGTGCTGGCTTGTAAACCAATAGGTCTGCTCCCTGAGCGCTAAAGGCCTGGTCTATAGACAATCCCCCTAACGGGCTTAACCATTGCAGTGGAACTATCTGAGGTTTATCCACTTCCCCTTTAGCCGGCTCATTAATGTAATAAAGCTGGTTATTAAGCGTGTTGCGATAGCAAGGGAAAGAGCCTTGCGTTTGTTTTAACTCTACCGCTTTATCACTTATTTTTACAGTAGGATCTTTTCCCACCTGCTCCTGACAATTCTCTATGGTTTCTAAAGGAACTCCCCGACTGCTAACCGTACACTGCTGCTGAGATAAGATGGCCGTATCCACCTCGTTCTTCTCTGCGCTGGAGGTCCAGCCTGCAGGCACTGCTCGACAGAAGACTCTATCGCAGGTCCATTTGTAGGCTTGATCCAAAGCAGCTTCTGCCTTCCACATGCTGGCAGTCATAGGACAGCGTTGGTCCAACGATTTTTCTTTATTTGCCCAATCATCTTTATATTTTATTTTAGGATGGCTGGCTGCGTCCGCATCAACAAATACTTTGTCTGCTATTTTGGTCCAGGAATCAATGGTGCTTTCCATCAACAAGCCATTTTGTCCAGCCGGACATCTCTTGTTTTCGTCAGGCTGGGCTTTAGAGAAATAAAATTCTAATTTAGAGACTACTAATCGAGTATAGCGGGTGAACATCCTGACCATGAAAGAAGTAATACAACTTACTCCAGCCACTAAAATAGCTTTTTCTAAATAAGGCAAAACTTCATTGATCCTATCAATGGTCCAGGTAACCGCATCCAGGCCTTCATCAGCAATGAAATCGGGTAGCATATCTTTGCTATCAACAGGAATATCCACATAATACCCTAAATCTGTACAAGAAGATTGGGTTTTGGCTGCTCCTAAATTCCCATCTAATCCCCTCTCCTGATAGCTGATCCTTAATTTTAAAGGGAAAACTAGTTGGCGTTTCTTTAGTTCATTCCAGAAACTTTCTTTTCGATCACTAAATTCTTCGGTGCTATGTAAATTATAGGTAATGTACCAAGCAGTCTGATCATTATTAGCAATAGTTTTCGGCTGGGAAATAATATTACAAGATACTTTAAATTTATCATCTTCCATCATTCCCTGGGTACAGGCACGCTCAAAGACTACATTCTGAATTTTAAAAGCTGGCTCTAATTCTACTCCGGTAGCTGGGTCAAGTTTAGCATAGCCTTTCCCGCGATAGCTTAAATTGAAGACAGTAGTGATCTGTTCCCGGCCGTCGTCCAATAATCCGGGATCTAATTTTAAAGGCCTCTGGAACTGGGCGATGGACTGGACATCGAAATCCCAGTCTGCAGAATAGCAAGTATTTAAATTTACGGTAGATTGGGCATAGCCAGTCTTGCCGCTTTTATCTTCGGCAATGACAAAAACATAATAAGTAAAAGACTGTTGTTCAGAAACCTGGGGTAGAGCGAAGATAGAATATTGTAATAATCCAGAGGGAACTTCTTTAGGAGCGAAAGTATCTAAACTGATCGGCTCGCTCTCGAAATCAACTTCACTGAAACTAAAAGTTCCGTTTTTATCCGCAGTAGTCTTAGCCCAGGCCCGATCGAACTTAGGAGTATACTCATAAGGCAAAGGGCGATAAACATAAAGATAGACTGTAGCGCCTGGCTCAGTCTCTCCATGCAAGTCTGATTCTGCCCGGCCCTGATAAAATTCGTTGCCCTTAGCGATCTCGAAAGAGACTTGGGGCGGCTGAGTATCAGTATTTACACTAAATTCTTCTACTACTTCCCAGCCGGCAGCATCTTTAGCTACAACTTTGATTAGATTATCTCCCTCTTTAAGATTAATGGATTCTTTGATTTCTGTACCTTCCCCTTTGGCTTCAGATTTTTCGTTTATAAAAATTTCATAAGCGGATTTTTCAGATATGATACCTTTGATTTCCAGAGAGGTTTGATCAGATATTTCCGGAATCTCTTCTAAGGTTAAAACTGGTTTGCTGGAATCTGCGAAAACTTTTCCGGACCATTCAGCTTTATTTCCCGCTGGATCGATGGCCTCAATCTTAATCTGGTTTTCAGTATCTTTTTCTAAAAAAATATTTAGAAATTCAAATTTGCCTATTGGACCTTCCGGCTTTTTGGTTTTTTCTTCAGTAGTTTCTGCTGCAGAACTTCCTTCGGCTACTGCAGCATTGATTTCCTCTTCAGAGACAAGCGTAGCATAAGCGCTTCCTGCTAAATCTCCGTTGACATAAAGAATGACTTTAGAGTTCGCTTCCGTCCATCCAACCAAATCTAGATTGACTCCCGGAACCATCTCTGGTAATTCTATTACAATTTCCGGAGGAGTTGTATCGGGAGCAAGAGTGGTAAAAGAATAAAACTCTCCAGAATTATCGTTGATCAAACTATCGCTTTCAACATTGAAATAATATTTAGTGCTGGACTTAAGATTGGTGGCCGGCAGTTCATGCTCGATAACTTTCTGGGCATCACCTACTTTAGTCAAAGTTTCTTTACTTTCTCCATAGCCTACAAAACTGTCTGCAGGCTGATCTGTATCCCAGCGAACCATAGCACTGTCTTGAGTTATTTCCTCTGCGCGCACATTAGAAATCTCCAAGGCGCTGATGATAGGTAAATTTAAGATCAGAATTAAAACTAATAAAACTAAAATTTTCCAACTCCACTTCTTTTTTTGGTTTGAATTCATTAGGTTAATCTTGATTAAATTCTGTTTTGGTTGATTTGGATTTAATAAGGGGTAATATATTTAATCATTTAATCTCCGGGGCAGGTAACAATTTACTTTGCTCTTCTACTCCCAGGATTAGTTCGATCATCTGCTCTTCGCTGGGATTAGGAATATTGATTACCGGCAAAATAATTTCCTGCGCCCCATTTAATTTGTTCCAGGGAAGGTTCCAGGCTCCTTTGTATCCGCCTACAATCTCTTCTCCGTCTAACAGGTTAATTTCTAAAAGATAATTATAATCTGCTTTGGCTAGTAATTCCAATTGTTCTTCGCTCTCTAATTGAGATCCAAGTTGTTTAGATTTTACAATACTGGTCTCATGGACAATTTTCTTTTCGGTCTGATTGGTATCAAAAAAGGTTAGTTTGATTAAAGCAGTTTCTTCTTTGCTTAATTCTTTTCCGAGGGCTTTAATTTTATTATCAGCGGTCAAGCCAGCAGTTAAATCATATTTCATAATCTTGACTTTTTTCAGAGGAACTTTGATTAAAGGTACTAATTGTAAATTTACTTCTTTTGCCGGCACAGTTACTACCCTAACCCAATCCTCTTTATATCCGGGCTTCTCTCCCCGTAAAATCCCCCCTACGCAATAAGGGAAATTAGTAATAATTCCGGCATAACCTAAATTAGCATAATCAGAATCACTGGCTCCTAAATCGCACTGATAGCGCAGGCAGGTGAAACTTAAATTTACTTTTCCTAGATCTTCACTATAACTTACTCCCTGGCCGTTTTCTACATATTCATAAGTCTTAACAGTCATGGGCACGTTCTTATTTTTACAGTATTCTTCATCAGTAAAAGTGGAGAGGAAATAAGAGGGCCGGGCATAAGATTCTCCCCGATTAGGAGTGTTCCGGACCAGATGGACAGTAAAAGCAAGATTGAAATCATAGCCGGTAGTTTCATCTCTTACTCTTACGGTAATCGGATAAATCATGTCGTAGCTAAATTTCCAGGTTTGGATGCATAAGAAAGATAGGAGGTCACTTCCTCCCAGTTGAGAACTTTTCATCTTCTTTCCGCTTAAAGGAGTAACTGCAAAAGTGTAAGGATAGGTCTGATCGAAATTAAAGACTACGCTCAGCTCCGGCTCAACATAGCCAGCTCCTAAATCCCAGACATAATGATTCTGGTAATAAGTTAACTCTTCAGGAAAATTAACATAATCTGTACCCTTAACTTTTAATTCCCGGATATTTATTCTGAGCATATCCAATAAAGTCTGTTTAGCCTTTTCCGGGTCCCAGGTTTTCTTGCTGCAGCTGATCTCTATCCCGGCTGCGGGTAGGTTAGGATGCTCTAGAGCGATTAGGTCTTGGGTAAGATCTTCTAATTTTAAAGTTTCCAACTCCATCTCTAGCAGATGTTTGGATAATTCATACACTTTTTTGAGCTTGACTGAAGATTCGCTAGTATGATCTATAACTTCAGAAATAACCTCTCCGGCTTTATTTCTGACTTCAATGTTCCAATGCAGATTGAAAATGACTTTACTTTCTACTATCTGGGTGTCAGAAGTTAAAGAGCTTTTTTCCACTAGATCGTAAGTTTCCTGGAAAGCTTTCATCCCAAAAAGGCAAGAACGCATATTCTGTTCTAGATAAGTATCAATCCGTTGTTTAATTTCTTCTAGTTGAGGTATATTAGTGTTCTGACCATAGGCCCAATAAGGAATTACATTCATGGGAGATAATTTCAAGCTAACACTAGCATCAGTGAGCTCTTTAGGCACTTCAATATAACCTCCCTGAGTCCCGATTTTCAGTAAAGCTTCCTCTCCCAGCTTATCCATACAGGTAGTAAGATAATTTTCTACTTTACCTTTTTGGGTAGGGAACAGTTCTTCCGGCTTAAGAGAAACTATCTCTTTTTTCATGAAGATGATTAAGGTTAAAGCTAATAACAGAAGAATTCCTAAGATAATGAAGATGGTCACCTGGCCGCGTTTGGAAAATTTAGAATTTGGTTTGGGGGCAAACTTGCTTGAGAACTGGCCATGAATAACTGGTTTGATAGAGAAAAACCTACCTACATCTAACACTGGCCTCTTTTTTTCCATTGCTTAAAAGTATATTATATTCATTTATAAAGGTTATTGTTTGGGGAAAAGTGATGTTGAGGGGTGTTTGGGACTAATTTTGAGTAGAAATTACCTTGGAGGGGATAGAACATTTGGTGAAGGAATTAGAAATAGGCCGGAAGGGAGGATATATTCAGAAATAAAAGAAAAAAGCGGAAAGGAAGAAAGGTCTAATTTAAATTAAAATCAATCTGCAATTCTTTATAATAAAGCCACATTCAGGTATCTTTCCATTATTCTTAAACACCGAAGGTAATGTTTTTTAGGCAAAGCATTTGGTTCTTGGCCAAAATGTTTTAATTTCCAAATAAAATACAAATAATCTATCAAAAGTAAATACCTCTTCCAGACTTTGATTCTTTGAATTAAGGTTTTATCTTTTCTTTTATCTAGATAAGAATTAAGATAAAAATTTAATCTTTCTCCATTTAACTTAATCATCCAGGGCATTACTGAAAAATCTTCATAAAATAACATAGCTACATCTCTTGCAGGATCCCAATACCTAGACCATTCCCAATCAATATAATTAATCTGATGATTAGAGATTAAAATGTTGTTTACGCAAGGATCAAGATGGCATTTACTAAATCTTTTCAATTCTAAAAATAAAGAATTATTTTCAGTAAGGTATTTTCTTACAGATTTAATGTAATCCCTCACGTGTGGTTCATCTAATACTTCATCAAATCCTTTTAATTCCTGATCTAACTGCTTTAAGAGATCAAATCTCTTAAACTTTTTACCCCCAATAATAAAATAAGTTTTAACATCTGAATGAAGTTCAGCTAATTTTTCAGCATGGGCTTTTAAATGCATTTTAGTCCACTTCTTAATGTGTTTTCCCTCAACATAGGTTAAAACTGAAAAGGCCCTGGGAATGATGGTTTTAGATTGATCTAACAAAATTGGTTTAGGACCGATCTGTGGAGGTAGGGTCTTAAGAAATTTAAACTCGGTAATTAAGAATTTGAGCGATTCTTTCCTAAAAGGAATTCTAAAAACATATTTGTTTTTTTTATTAAGAATAATTAAATAATTAATATTGTTTTCACCTATTCCTAAAAGGCTCACCCTAATAGTTTTGAGGATATTAATATTAAAAGGGGATAAATTAAGTTTAATGTACTTAACGATCTCTTTTTTATAATTCATACCCAAACTAAAAATAATATTCTATTTAAATCTGCTTATAGAGAACCGAGGGATCTAAATTTTCAGAATATGAATTTAACTTCCTCGCTGTCGTTCTACTCTGAAATTAGTGGGGGAGGACTGAACCGGACTATCTAAGCAAATACTTTCACTACTTTTTTCCTGAAGACCTTGCTTTTAATCAAAAAAATAACCAACTCGTGAAGAACAGCCCTCAGAGGTCCACTTAGAATGAGATATTTAGTCAGCTTTTCTTGGCTCTTTTTCTTTTTTAGGATTTCGTCTATCGAAATTAGATGATGGGGATTAATTATTTTTTCCCCCACTTCTTCACCAGAAATCAGGGCAGGATGGATTCCTTCTCCAGTAAAATCATAAATTAATCCGGCGGCATCTCCAATTAAAAATATCTTCCCAAATTCTATCCCTTGATAATCATAATTTAAAAGGTGAGCTTCGTATTTTGCTTTGGAAAGATCGATATTTTTGGAAGTTAACCAACGATTAAAATTATCAATTAGTTTCTTAGCGGGAAATATTTTGGGATCACAACCGGTTCCGATAGAAACATAATCCTCACTAGGCAAAATCCAAGCGTAGTATGGACCAAATAAATGGGTATTAAAAAATAGTTCAATCTCTGAATATTTCTTAGTAGGGACTTTATAATGTAAGGCCAGACCTAATTTATTCGTTTTCAAGCCTAAATATCTTCTAACTATTGAAGAGGAGCCATCAGCCCCGACCAAGAAATTAAATTTTATTTTTTGGCCATTTACAATAATAAAATCAGGGTCTATTTTTGTAGCTATCGAACTGGTTCGGATGGTAAGATTACGAAATTTCTTTAGTTTTTTTAGCTGAAATTGAGCTAGCTTTTCCCGAGTGATAGTATAAAGAGGGCTATCCTGAATTTCAATCTCTTTTTTGCCTAAGATTGAATTTAAGATTAATTTATTGAACTTTTTTTCACCAATACTTTGCTGTAAATAAGTAAGGCCTTGATCAGTCATTAATCCGCCACAGGGTTTTGGTCCAATCTCTTTATTTTTTTCTAGAAGAAGAACTTTTTGGTTAGATTTACCTAAAATCTCTGCGCATTTTAGACCGGCTGGACCAGCACCGATAATAATAACATCAAAAGATTCCATTTTCTAACCAAATCAAATCGGTTTAATAAGTTTTTCTAATTTCCAAAATAAAGAGCATTAACAAAAAAAGAAGTAAGGCCTACCTACCCAATATACCCTACCTCTTTCTGCCTGAGCTTAGCCCCAGCAGAAGAGGCTGCACCCATCTCATTGGCCCATTCTTTAGTGCGTTTCATCAACTCTTTCTCTACGGCGGTAATCTCCTTGGTCATTTTCTCTAAATCAATCCTGAAATTAAATTTCTTATCCAAAACCTTCAGAATTTCTTTAGCCCCCTTAATCCCCAGGTACATGGGATGGCCGAAAGTTTCTGCCAGTAAAGCCACTCCTTTCATTCCTCGTTTCTTTCCTAATCCCAAAAGCACTCCGGAAACTCCGATGATCGGGCCGACAATCCCGAAAATCTTTTTTTCAGTAATCATCCCTTTCTGAAGATACTCATTAAAGAGCTGCTTATCGTTAGCAGTACAATAAACTTTAGGATTTTCCGGGGGATGAGCTAATCCAATCCCGCCGGTAGTGACGATCTCGGTGCATTTAAATTCTTTAGCAATCTTAATTATCTCTTCACAGAAAGTGAAACAGCTTTCTTCGTCGATAGGCTGGATGTCTCCCACTAAGATTAAGAGGTCTTTCTTTTTCCCATCGAATTTTTTATAGTACAATTCAATCTTAGGTATATCGATGAGATTATTTTCTCCTACGAAAACCGAATGGGGAAATTTGTAAGAGAAAAAAGAATACAATTTTACGGCTTTGAATTCTTCAACCAGAAAATCGGCAGCAATCTTTCCTACATTGCCTATTCCGGGAAGCCCTTCGATCAGAATCGGGGAATTCAATTTAGGTAAAGTTTTCACTTCCGAAGTTATCTGCCAAGATGAAGTCATCTGGTTTAATAATTGTTTTAGGTTTATTAAAGTTTTGGGTTTTAATGTAAATGTCCGGTTAACTGTGCAGCTAACTGCTGGAAAAAACTCTTCGCCTCTCGAAAGCTTTTCTCCGCGGCAATGATGCGCTCAACTAGATCATCTGGAACTTCTATCTCTCCCCGATATTCTGCCCAGCGGCCATAAGTTCCGGACTGTATCTGCTGTAAAGTTTTCTCTGCCTCTCTAAAACTGGAAGATTTAGTAGTTAAAAAAATAGGTCCGTCCTCGGTATAGGCGATTAAAGCTTGGTTGGGAAAATAAAGCCTGGTTTCTACTGAAAACTCTCCTCCGTGCAGGGTACTATTTCGGCCAGTGGAGGCGGGCAAGGCATATTTTTGTGCTTTCATAAAGATTCACCATAGATACAAATTCATGGGGGAACAAGTTATCTTGGGAGACTGAGTGAGCAAAACATTTTCGCATTTTTCGTCTAGTGGGGCTGAGCGCAGCGAAGGCCGCACCTCTTTTTACCGGATTTTTGTAAAAATCTGCGGGGGACGTGACTTCCGTAATTAATTTCGAACACGCGAACCCACTAAGGGACTACCCATCTGACACCTAATGACCTCAAGGTAGCGGATAAAGTCGAGTAAGCAATCAGCTCAGCTCTTTGACCACTTTCCTACCCCCGCATACAATCCCTAAAAAGAGGGTTTATTTATTAAGTTTTAGATTACTATCCCCACTAAAGAATTAACCTAATTAAATTAAATTGGTTTCAATCTTTTTTGATCTTCTTACTGCCAATATTATTTAAATCTAATTCGTTGAAAGCCCGAGTAATCTCCTCTTTACTCCAGGCAGTATGTTGCAACAATATCTTAATACTTTGTTCATCTGGGATTCCCATCTTCTTCTCGTGTCCAATCCATTCTTTAAGTTCTTCTAGCGAAGATTCCCCTCGGCGAGAAGAATGCTTAATAATTAGTAAGAATAAAATGATTAAAAGTATAAAAAATACTAACCATAATAAGTTATAGATGTATTTTTCAGGGGGTGATTTTTGGCCTGATCCAAAAGCCTCTCCGACCAAAGGCTCATCCTTTGGAGGGACAATTTCTTCTGGTTTAGGAACTGGTAGTTCTATTTCTGATTCCGGAGGAGATATTACTGATTCTGTACCGCTTTCACAAGACTGAACTAATTTTGGTATTAAGATCATCGTTCCGCAATTCTGATAGTCAAGACAAGTTCTGGTTTGAATGTTGTTAGCACATGCAGACCAGGCGGAACAAATCCAATTTTCTAGACAGGTAGTACAATCTTTCTCTTCGGTATAACTACTTTTACAAGCGTTGGAATCAACACAGGTACGAGTTTGCTTTAAGGAGGGAAGACAGGCACTCCAACTAGTACAATCCCAGGAAGAAATGCAACCGGATTTGCCACCAT
>Ga0209542_10001834_pt1 | contig 49170 bp, 52 predicted proteins | sample RifCSPhighO2_01_FD_184028 | JGI IMG/M metagenome (GOLD analysis project Ga0209542, IMG submission 184028) | Soil microbial communities from Rifle, Colorado - Rifle CSP2_plank highO2_0.1 (SPAdes) (version 2) | ecosystem: Environmental > Terrestrial > Deep subsurface > Rock core/Sediment ...
GAGCTACCCGACGCCATCGCCGACACGCTCGATGCGTACGGTACGGCACTTATCGAAGAATTTATACGCGGCGAAGAGGCATCGGTTGGCATTATCGAGAACTTTCGCGACGAAGAGTTCTATGCACTGCCGCCGGCGCATGAGGTGCACGAAGGCAATTACATAACACCCGAGCATCACGAGGCGGGGAATCTTACACACTTCTCGCCGAGCAGCTTTTCGTACATGCAAAAACAAACGCTTGCCGATCTCGCGCGCGTCGCGCACAAAATCCTCGATCTGTCGCATTTTTCGCGCTCCGATCTCATCGTCGCGCCGCATGGTGTGTATCTGCTCGAGATAAACACAATCCCAGGGCTCTATCCCGGCGCAACCTTCCCAACAATGCTCGAAGCCGTTGGTTCTTCGGTACCAGAATTCCTGGAACACGCAATCAAACTTGCCCGCACCCGTTAATTGGGTTACGTTACGCTAAAAAGTGAGAGTCAGGAATGATATGATATATCATATCGGTCTCCATGAAAGTTAAGTCAAAGAATCTGTCAAAAGAAAATAAGATCGAGACGCTCGATGCGCTCTATACAGCTGCCTCCGCTGTGAAAGGCAGAGCGGACATGAAAATGTTTTTGCGCGATCTCCTCACTGAAAGCGAACGCATTATGCTCGGCAGGAGAATACTTATTGCACGAATGTTGTTTGCTGGCTGTACGCACCGCTACATTTCTGATGGAATGAACGTCGGGCTGGACACAGTGTCGAAAGTACACAAGTGGCTCGACGATCAATTTCCGGGCTATGAAAAGGCACTACAAGGCATGCAAACAGAACTAGACAAAAGATATTGGAGCAGCAGGGCAGGGCAGAAGGAGTTATATGCGACGAGCGCGCTGCATCGGCTCAAAAAGAAGTACCCACTACACTTCCTCCTTTTCCCGTGGCCAAAGGGGAAATCACGCTGATATGATATATCATATCAACGAACGAAAGGTAGCATTCAGAAGTACGCGAGCGCTGTGAACGTGCGAGGTCTTAAAAAATAGGTATAATCTGCGCCGTAGGGCCCTTAGCTCAGTTGGTAGAGCGCTACATTTGCAATGTAGATGTCAGCGGTTCGAATCCGCTAGGGTCCACTAAAGGACGCCCATACTCTCATGTGTTGCGGTCTTCGACACGGATGATACCATTTTAAACACATTACGATAATGTCTGTTTTTATCGTTTTACCGCATCAGAACGAGGGTGTTCAGTAAATCTTCATGATTAATGGTGTATGAATCTAGGATAGATATGGTCGGCGACAAACCAAGATCCAGACGATGGGCCGAGAATCTCGAGAAGGAATTTCTCGCGGCGTACGATGAATATTCGGACGCGTTGTTTCGGCATTGCATGATACGCGTTCGCGACCGCGACGTTGCCAAGGATATCGTACAAGAAACGTTCAGCCGGACGTGGCTGTATCTATCGGAAGGAAAAAAGGTGGAATACATTCGTGCGTTCCTCTACCGAGTCGCGAACAATCTGATCGTGGATGGCGCGCGGAAGAAGAAGTCCTCTTCACTCGACGCTCTGATGGAAGACGACGGATTCGAGGTGCGCGATGAATCGATTCGTGACTTCGCCGATGTCCCGGCAGCGCGTGAAGCTGTCGCGATGTTGAAGTCACTCGATGAGATCTACCGTACTGCTATCACGATGCGTTTTATAGACGAAATGTCTCCCCGCGAGATAGCGCAGACGCTTGGTGTATCGGAGAACGTTGTTTCCGTCCGTATTCACAGGGGTATAGAGCGGTTGAGCAAGATGATGAACGCGAAGCCGGCAACGCAGGTATAGCCAGCTCAGCTGCAGGCCTGGGCATTGCACGTATTTGAGTGCGGTGCTACTCTGGCGGTGAATGTAAGTATTTCCATGCTTCGCAGGGAAAAAGTCGGTTTACATTTTTATAGGAAGAGAATACAGCAAGAACACAATGGCGAAAAAGCTATACGTCGGCGGGCTGCCCTACAGCACGACCGAGGATGAGCTCCGCGAAGCGTTCGCGCAGTCAGGAACCGTATCGTCGGCCTCGATCATCATGGATCGTATGAGCGGCCGCTCGAAGGGTTTTGGCTTCGTCGAAATGGCTTCGGACGAGGAGGCTCTGAAGGCCATCGAGCTCTGGAACGGAAAAGATTTCGGGGGCCGTACACTTACGGTCAACGAAGCTCGTCCGATGGAAGAGCGTCCCCGTAATAACTTTCGATCCGGCGGCAACGACGGGGGTGGAGGTGGATACGGCGGCGGCCGAGGAGGGAACGGTGGCGGTCGGAACTGGTAAGAGACCGAATCGACAGGAAAACGGCCCCATTTCTGCGTCGCAAGGCGCGGTAGGGGCCGTTTACCGTGTCGTGCCGTAATACGGAGGTGCGATGCTCGTCTATATGCAGAGGAGAAGGACTAGGTTATGGGGTATACGGCACCTCCTTAATCAGAAGTAAAGTAGCCCTCCTGATAAACTATGGAAGACAATTTTGAAAATCTTTTTCGCGATATAAAAAATACGAAGCTCACGGACAGTGAGCGTGCTTTTATGCGCAATAATTTGGAATTCTTTGTCGCAGAATATCCAGCGCATGCGCCAATCTCTGTGCGTATCACCGACGCCATCTCACACTGGGTGTCCATGAGCGGAGCGCGCAGACAGTATGTGACCTCGGCCGGATTAGCGTTTGTTTTGATGGTCACGGTTGGTGCCGGTACGAGCTTTGCGGCAGCTGAGGCTCTTCCAGGTGACACACTGTATTCAGTAAAATTAAAAGTGAATGAGTCCGTCGAGGGCGCACTCGCCTTGGGTGCGGAAGCGAAGGTGAAATTTCAGAGTAAAAAAATGGCACGTCGGCTCGAAGAAGCCGAAACCTTGGCTGCAGCCGGACGGCTGACGTCTGCGACGAGAAGTATTATCGAATCGGAGATCAATAAGTCTGCAAACGATTTCGATGCGCGGGTCGCCGTGCTGGCAAAGATGGACGGACAGGCGGTGGTCGCCGAAGTACAATCCGATCTCGAAGCAACGCTTGTCGGACACGCTGGCGTGATTGCGTCGCTTTCGACTGATTTGCCAGAGTCTCGGCCGGTACTTTCAAGAATTCTGGCCACTGTTCAGATACGCGCCAAAATGTCACAAACTGCCCGAACGGACGCTGAGGACGCGCTTGCGGTCGGAGAAGAAGATACCGTGCGGGTCGCAGCTCTCGAGAAAAAGACTGACGCGAACTCTGCGGTCAATCGTGTGCGGTCCAAAACGAGGGTGCCACGCCCATCTCCTACTGCGGCCGTGGCGCTAGAAGCGGAAGCCCCCACATCAAATGCGATGAGCGTGGAGCAAGCTATTATGGCTGGCGAACTAAAATTCGAACAGGGCGAATACGGCGCGGCGTTCTCTACCTTTCAGGCGGTGGTACGCGCCGCGCAATCGGCTGAAGTTCAGCTGGACGCGGAAGAGCGGCTTAATACGGATGTCGTTGCGAGCTCGAGTACAGTGACAGCAGAATTTGAGACAACCAGCGAAGAGGACGAATAGTAGCTATCCACACAGTGTGCCTGCACAGCCGAAACATCGCGCATAATACAGAGGTGAAGTACGGGCCGCTTGTGGGGTGGGGATTCGTTATTTACGCGACCATGTTTATCGCGTGGTCGGGTTTCGTGATGTACGGATTCACCGAGGGCATCCTACCGCGATTCGCCGGGCTCGCGGTGCTCGTAGGAGTAGCAACGATTGCTGGCCGTGCACTTAGATTTCACACGTGGACAGATGCACTGCCGTATTCGCTCTTTTGGGCAGTGGAGGTGGCGCTTTTGGACATCGTGTTCAGTGTTCCGTTTACGGGCTGGCAACTATTTTTCGACTGGAATATTTGGGTAGGTTACATCCTTGTCGTCTGCATTCCCGTCCTTGCTCCCTATACACGAGCCATCACAAGTAAGTCTGCAGAGCGCTAGTATGCCCTCGGCCGCATGGCATAGAGCATTATTTCGCACGGCCCTCGGCGGCGTACACGTGTACGCGTGGATATTCGTATTTCAATATTTTTATGTCACGTTCGCCGACACCGGAGAAGCGCTCGCAAGCACCGCGCTCACGTATGCGCTGACACAAGTCACTGCAGTGCTTTTGACACCGTATGGTGCAGGGCGCATACGACACGGAATACGGCGCGGCATGTGGCTCGGTACGGCGGCAGCGGCCCTCGGCTTTGCGGTGCTCGGCCTCGCACTCGTTGGCTCATTCGGTACTGTCGGATGGGGCATTACGATATTTGCGGTTTTGATGGGCGTGTATCGTGCGCTGTACTGGACACCGTACGAGGTCGAGCGCAACGGGACGTCTTCACGAGGTTTGGATATTGCAATGGCGTTTGTGCCGACGATTACAGGCCTGCTTCTCGCTGTGGGATTCCCGATCCACGTTCAACTTTTTTGTGGTGCGGCGCTCTGTATTGCCGCACTTATCGCACTTCGAGATGTCCCAGAGCGGTATGAGGGGTATGTGTGGAAGTATCGCGAGACATTCCATGAACTTTTTGCAACGGAAAATAGAATCACGATCACACGGATGGTGCTCGATGGAATCGAGGGCACGGCACTGCTTCTTGTCTGGCCGATCACTATTTTCCTTATTTTTGATTGGTCGTACGCTATCTTGGGCATCGTGCTCACCATCACACTGCTTGCAACGTATACACTCCGGGCCGTTATGCGCCGGATGAACCTAGGGAATATCCCAACGTTCGCGCTCGCCACGCTTGCGGGGTCTGCGTGGGTCATGCGGCTCGTCGTGGCGAGCCCCGTCGGCGTTGTGCTGGTAGATACATATTTCCATGCAGGTCGACCGGAGGCGCGGGGTCATGATGCATCCGCATACGAACAGACCGCCGAAAATAGGACCTTCGTTGACGAGGTTACTGCCTTGAAGGAAATGGGGATGGGCATCGGGCGAACCATATTGTGCATTATCGTTGCGCTTGTCGCCTGGGGCGGGACATTTGGTGCGGCGGCCTTTACGGCGTTTATTGCTGCCGCGGTCGCAGCGATACTATCAGTGCTGATAGCGCGCTCCACGCACCGTGTCGTCTAAAAAAGCGCAGCGACCACTTCCTTCACGTCGTTTCCGTCCGCGCGTCCTGCAAATTCTTTCATTACCGCACCCGTGAGTTTGCCCACACCCGATGCGTCGGCGACACCGAGCTCTTCTTTTTTCGTTCGTGCCACCTTTTCGATCTCTTCGCGACCGGCCATTTGCGGCAAATACAGTTCAATAATCTTGAGCTCTTCGGATTCTTTTTGTGCAAGTTCTGCGCGGCCTCCCTTTTCGTATTGATCCGCGGCTTCTCTACGTTGCTTTGCGAGACGCTTTAACACCCCGACGGCATCGTTGTCGGGCAATTCTTCGGTTGGCTTTTTACCTTTTGCTACCAATTCATTCGTAAATGCGGCAAGCGCACCGCGGAGCGTATCAACACGCAGTGAGTCGCGCGCCTTCATTGCCACGGTCATATCTTCTCGTATCTTTTGTGTGAGCATAGCCGGCAGTATATCAAATGAATGCTCTCTGACGTGTTGTGATAAGCTTCGGCTATGGAATGGCTTATCGTGGCACTTCTGGTCATAAATCTCGCGGTTGTCGCATATTTTGTCTGGAATGCCCAGAAAAAGGCGGAAAAACCACAAGATTTGGAAAGCATGGTTTTGCTGCAACAGCAGATGCAGGACCTCTCTCGCTCCGTAGAAAATAAACTCGGCGAGGGAACGAACAGAATGTTCGAGAGTATGCGTGCGCAATTCGGCGAATCACAGCGGCTTGCGAGCGATATTCGTGATTTGGTGGCAAAGCAGCTTACCGAGGTACGAGTCGAGCAGACGAAGACCAACGAGTCCACAACACGATTCATGGTCATTGCAGAACAGCTCGCCAATTTGGAAAAGGTACTCAAGCATCAGAAACAGCGCGGCAATTTGGGTGAGGCGTCGCTCGAATTGATACTCGGCAATATTCTTCCGCCAGGCTCCTACAAAATGCAGTACGAATTCCCCGGTGGGGAAACCGTGGATGCGGTGGTTGTAACGAAAGAGGGCGTGATACCAGTGGATGCGAAATTCTCGCTCGACAATTACCAGCGGCTCGTAGATGCGGTGGACGATGCACAGCGCGAAGAATTGGAAAAGCAATTTAAGAACGACCTGAAGATGCGCATAGACGAGTGCGCAAAATACGTGCGGCCCAAGGACGGCACACTGCCGTTCGCGTTTATGTATATTCCAGCGGAGGCTATTTACTATGATTTATTGATCAACGAAGTTGGCTCCGTCAAAGTAAATACGCGCAACCTCATTGACTACGCGTACAACGAAAAGAAAGTCATCATCGTCAGCCCGACGACCTTCGCCGCATACTTACAATCGGTCCTGTATGGTTTCAAGGCGTTCAAAATCGAGGAGACCGCAAAAGATATTGCAAAAAATGTCGAGGCCTTGGGCAGGCATTTGAATGCATACCAGGATTACTACAAGAAACTCGGCAATGCACTTTCGACCACGGTGAATCATTACATGTCGGGCAAAAAAGAGTTTGAAAAGGTAGATAAAGATGTCCTCAGGATCACGGGGGAATCGGCAGGATTGGAGCTCGAATCTGTGGAAAAGCCACAAATGCTCGCAGAATAATACCGATCTACTTGCGTGAGTTCTCGATATATCGTAGACTGCCCGCACTTCATATATGGCCAAAATAGCTATCATCGAAACAGGCGGAAAGCAGTACGTTGTCACGAAAGACAGCGTTTTGGATGTTGAAAAGATTACTGGTGCTACCAAGGCCGGAGATAAAATCACATTCGATAAAGTGCTCTTGACCGATGACGGAAGTCAGACTTCCGTCGGCAAGCCGTACATAGAAGGCGCAAAGGTCTCGGCGGAGCTCGTCGAGACGGGGAGAGACAAAAAGGTTGTTGTCATGCGCTACCGCCAAAAGAGCCGCTACTACAAAAAGAAAGGCCACCGCCAACCATACGCAACAGTGCGCATAACAGCGCTCCCATAAATCGGCACCTTGTTACTTTCTGTTTTCTAGAGCGGATTGAATAGTCTCGGGATCGGCGTATTCGAGCTCGCTACCGGTCGAGAGGCCGCGCCCCAGCGTACTGATCTTCAGCTGCGGCAAGGCCCGGCCTTGCCGTGCCGCTATCTCTTCTCGGAGGCGGACGGCCGTGGCGTCGCCTTCTGGATTGGCGGGGAAGGCGAGTATGACCTCGGCAAGGCCGGGCCTTGCCGTAATCAGAGAGAGGAGCTGTTCCATTCGTAGGCCGGTCGTTTTGTCAGAAGCAAGTGAAATAGTGCCACCGAGTACAAAATATGTACCGCGGTATGTGCCACTTCGCTCGAGCGCGGCCAGGTCCGCGTCCGACGCCACAACCGCAAGCCTTGATGTATCGCGCTCGGGATTGGAGCAGATAGAACAGGTTCTCTGTTTCGATGCATGAAAACGCATACATTCGGGGCATTGGTGGACCGCACCGCCGAGGCTTTGTATTGCGTCTACGAGTTCACGTCGATGCGCCGATGAATTACGGAGCAGAAATTGTACGAACCGTCCTGCCTGTCGTGGGCCGATACCCGGAAATTTCTCGAAGATTGCGGCAAGCCGCTCGATCGGGTCCATATCAGCTCTTGTGTTTGCGTCGCGGTATGCGGTGAGGTAGCGGTGAGTAATGTAGCTTGTATGGAAAATGCTTATGCACAAATACATAGTATATGACCCACACGATGAATAGGGGAGCCGCGCCGATCGAGATGCTGAGCGCAGGTCCGGTGAGGGTATAGAGGATGCCCGCAACAACAGGACCGACCGCCCATCCGAAGTCCTCGAAAAAACTTATGACAGACGAAACAGTGCCGTCCGCAGTATGGTCCTTGTCCAAATGGTGCATCCATGACCAGAGAGATATGTCAGCCATTTCCTCACCGGTCGTTGCGAGAAACCCGAACAGAATGAATAGCAGTCCGAAGTTGAGACCGACAAGAACGCCGAATATCGAAAAACCGAGCAAGCCGAAAAAGACGAGCATCTTTTTATCAGTGCGGTCAGCAAGGGTGCCAAGTACATATCCGAGCACAACGACCGAAAAATCAAACACCGCAAGTCCAAGCCCCATGATTTCTGCGTTCGCCTGTTGTCCAGCAATGACGAGCGGGACAACGAACCAAATAACGCCGTAAAATACTGCGCCGAAAAATGAAAGAAGCATAAGCATACTGCTTGCCGGGTTCAGGCGCCGCATGTCAGTAACGATGTGCCAAAGCGGTCGGCGGCGCATATGGCGTGCAATGATGTGTGATTCAACAGGCGCTTTGTCTTTCGGCACAAGATAGAGCAAAAACAGCGACACACCAAAGAGTGCGCACAGGAGGATGCCTGCGATATGTGGGGACACAAGGAGTACAAGTGGAAGTGAGACACTTGCACAAACGATTCCAATAGAGCCGAACGTTTCGCGTAGAGAAAAATATCTCCCCGATTCGAGATCAGTAGCCTGTGAAAGTATGTATGCGCTTCCGCCCGGGCCGTAGAACTGCCAGCCGAATATCGCGAGTATGAGACTCAGCACGTAACTCACCTGCGAAAGCCCGAGTGCGATACAAAGACCCGCCAGAAGGAATGCGCACGTGGTGACCTTGAGCATGCGCACGTATCCGAATCTATCCAACAAATATCCTGCGGGAACGTCTAATAAAAGCTGTACGAGAGATGTCCCACCAATCAGTACGCCGATTACCCATACAGGAAAAAAGAATTCGCCGTAGGGCGACATAAGTGTGTAGTGGAGTCCACCACCGAATTTAAAAAATGCGAGATATAACCAAAAAGGTAGCAGTGAAGCGAGTATCGTTCGGGCTGAGCGCATAGGTAACAGGGTACCATCAAGCTAGAACGGTGCCGACTCCTCTTCAACGGCCGTCTCTTGGGTGAAATCACCGAAATCGCTCTTATCTATCGAAAGGAATGTCGTTTTCTCTTCGTCAAATCTGAGCTCGATTTTGCCCACCGGCCCGTTGCGATGCTTCTCTATCAATATCTCTGCGATACCGGGCCTATCGGAATTACCACTCATCTTGTCTTCGCGGTGTATAAACATGACCACGTCCGCATCCTGTTCTATTGAGCCAGAGTCGCGTAGATCGGAGAGCCGTGGTCGGCCGCGGCGAGTTTCGACGGCACGCGAGAGTTGCGAGAGTGCGAGCACGGGTACGTCCAATTCGCGTGCCATACCCTTGAGTGCTCGGGATATTTCGGTGACCTGCTGCACCATCGAATCGTTGGAGCGTATATTGGTGGGCGTGATGAGCTGCAGGTAGTCAACGATGATGAGCCCAAGGTCACGCTCCATTTTCAATCGACGCGCAACCGAGCGCATCGAAAGTACGGTTGTGCCCGGCTTGTCGTCTATATAAATAGGCGCGTCGCTGAGGGTGGCGATACCTTCTTGCAGTCGCCGGTACTCATCATCCTTAGAAATCTTACCGGTGCGCAGTCTCCATGAATTCACACCGGCCTGCGCGGCGAGCATGCGGTCTACCAATTGCTGGCTCGACATTTCAAGGCTAAAGATCCCGACGGCAGTTTTGTGTTTGGTAGCTGTCTGTCGCGCGATGTCGAGAGCGAGTGCTGTTTTACCCATGCTCGGGCGTGCAGCAAGGATGACGAGGTCGGACTTCTGCAATCCGGCGAGCATATTGTCGAGCTGTGGAAAACCGGTCGGCACGCCACGCATCGAGCCGGTATGTTTTTGTAAATGCTCGAGGCGTTCCCACGCCTCAGAGAGCTCGTCCTTGATGGCGGTAAATGTCTGAAGCATTGGCGAATTGGTAACTGAAAATACGGCAGACTGTGCCTCATCGAGCACGGATTCGATATCGCGATCTTCCTGGAATCCTAGTTCACCGATTTTTGCAGCAGCATCAATGAGGCTTCGTAGGACGAATTTTGTTTGTACACCCTGTGCATAGTGTCGCGCACTTCCGGGCGACGCCGCCGCATTCGCAAGTTCGCCCAGGTAGGCGGCTCCGCCGACCTCGGTGAGTTGTTTGCGCTCCTTTAGTTTCCCTGAAATCGTAACCACGTCTATCGGCTCGCCTTTAGTATAGAGACTGAGCATCGCGTCATAAATGACGCGATGCTTGCCAGCATAGAATGAGTCTACCCCGACGGTATCCGCGACCTCGTACATCGCGCTTTGGTTCAAGAGGAGTGCGCCGAGTAGCGCCCGTTCCATGTCTATATCCTGCGGCGGTACTCGCATGGGGGCTTCGCGTGCGCTCATACCCCTACACACAACATGGCATTGTTTCTACGATGCCATTATCGAATAAAGTCGGCCGTCCGGTACGAGTGGTGCGCACGTCGCGCACACGGAAAACTCTGCAACCAGCGTTATGCCATGTTGTGTGTCGGGGCATACAGCGGATAGTATCACGCGCCTTTCTTTCTCGTGTTTTTGAGGGCGTCTAAAAACTGGTATCTACCTGTGGACAAACCCCGGGGCTTGACCACTGTCAGAATATTTGATACAACGTAAACCACAGGAAAGTAGATAGGTCAAATAACCTTTAAATAAGCCTAATTACAACCGCATCATGTTGTCGTTTATACCTAAAAACATCACAAAAGAGCTCTTGAGCGGCCTGCCCGAGCGTTCGCGCAAGGTCTTGATTGACCGCTACGGCCTCTCTGCGAAGGGCGAGAGCCGTACGCTCGACGCAATTGGCCAAGAGTACGGCATCACTCGCGAGCGCATCCGTCAGATCGAGAACCACGGCCTTTCGACGGTGCGTGATTCGGATGCATATGAAGCAGAGCAATCGACCCTCGAAGATCTAAAAAAGGTGATACACACGCTGGGCGGCATACTTGCTGAAGAGACACTACTCTCTCAGGTTGCCAAGAGCGAATCGGATCACAATCATCTCGTGTTCTTGCTTACCGTCGGGCATCATTTCGATTACGCGCGTGAGGACAGCGACTTCAAGGCGCGCTGGCATATCGACGAGCAGCTCGCCGAACAGGTAGAGAACGCACTCACCGCGCTGTATGAATCCATCGAGGCTAACCGTCTCACTACAGAAGAGGATTTTTTGCAGGTATTTTCCAAGCACCTCAAACAGGAAGGAGTCAAAAGTCGTCCGGACGATGTACTTGTCCGTTGGCTTCTGATCAGCAAACGTATCGGCAAGAATCCTTTAGGAGAATGGGGACGTCTGGATAGTCCACACGTACGCATCAAGAACACGCGCGACTTCGCGTACCTCACACTCAAACGCCACGGCTCACCCATGCATTTCACCGAGGTCGCCAAGGGAATAGAGAAACTTTTCGGTCGCGAGACACATCCAGCGACGACACACAACGAGCTTATCAAGGATAATCGCTTCGTACTTGTCGGCCGAGGTCTCTACGCACTGAAGGAGTGGGGATACGAACCAGGGGTCGTCCGCGACGTGATCAAAGGAATATTGGAGCGAGAAGGGCCGCTGACTCGAGAAGAGATCGTCGATCGCGTGAAGCGTGAGCGCTATGTCAAAGACGCGACGATCGCCGTCAATTTGCAAAACAGCATGTTCATGCGTTCGCCTGACGGAAAATACGCCATCTCGAAATAATCCACTGAAAAAGCGCCGGCAAACGGCGCTTTTTCATATGTAATATCGTCCCCGATGCTATAATCTGTATATGTCTGACGATGGAGGTGGTCCACTGAAGTGGCTTGAAGGACAGGGACTTGCGCTATTTGATCTCGGCAGCTGGGTAGATTGGATCGGCGGCTGGGGAGTATCTCGAGCCCTTTTTCTTTCAACTCTTTTCATTGGTGAGTATTTTGTGCTTGCACACCTTATTCCGAGCCTGCCGTTATTTACGTTTGGCTGGCTCATCGGCACGGCGCCTCTCTGGGTACCGATCGCGCTCTGGTATGCGTTTTGGATCGTATGGGTGTGGTACATACAGTCACTGTACCTTTCGGGGCGTGACCCCTTACTCCTCGAAATGAAAATGCCACGGGATATAACCAAATCACCGCGCGCGATGGAACTCGCGTTCTCACTTTTCTCTATCTCGTCCGGAGAGACTACCTTTATTCATCGCGGGTGGAAAGGGCAGGTGCGCCCGTTCTTCTCGTTCGAGATCGCTAGTTTGGGCGGACAGGTGCATTTTTATGTTTGGTGCTGGCGCAGTTACAAGAGCGAAGTCGAAGCGGCGATCTATGGCCAATACCCAGAGGTAGAGCTTTTTGAGGTCGAGGATTACGCATCGAAATTCCAGTTCGATCCGGAAAAATATCAAGGCTTCGCCACAGAGTGGCGTCTGGAAACATATCAGCACGATGTGAGCAACGGTTCGATGAATGTAAATGCATACCAGCCGAAATCCTATGTAGACTACGAGCTCGATAAAGACCCGAAGGAAGAGTTTAAGGTGGACCCACTGTCTACGGTGCTCGAATTCATTGGCAATATCGAACCTCAAGAACAAATATGGGTACAGCTCGTGATACGAAAATGCGGCAAGAAGAACATTCTTTTCACGTATGATGAGGACCATGAGTGGATCCACACAGTGGAACATGAGGTGGAGAAGATCCGCACCAAAGCTTCAGTACTCGACAAGAGTGTCGCTGAGGAGATCGGTGTAGATCCGACAGAACGACAGCCGCAACCGCGAGCTACGTGGAAACAGCAAGAACAAATGAAGGCAATGCAGAGACACCTCGGGAAATACCCGTTCGAATTCGGGGGACGTGCGCTGTATTTTACCGAGGGCCACCTCCACGGACCCACCTACACCGGCATGCGATGGCTGTGGAAGCCAATGGGCAACCCGCACTATATGTCACACATACGTCCGAGACGATGGAGTTGCGATTTCGACTACCCGTGGCAAGACTGGCACGATATACGCTGGAATAACCAAATCCGTCGTGCACTCGATGCGTACCGCCGACGCCTGTTCTTCCACTCGCCCTGGATAATCCCGACAAATATCTTAACCAATGAAACGCTCGCTACACTCTGGCACCCACCAAGCCGCACTTCGGCAACCCCTGGCATCCAGCGTATTCCGGCGACCAAAGCTTCCGCTCCGTCGAATCTGCCAACCTAAGGAGCACTACCATGGATTTTGTTCAACAGTTGCTTCGACGTCTCTTCAGCGCTTCTGACCAGTTCCAACGCAAGCTGTCAGAGCGCTGGCGCGAACATACGAATCGTCGGACGACTATCGTGTTGGTATTGATGGGGGTAGCGGCAGCGCTTTTACACATCTACTTCATCCAACCGCCCGCGAACTTTCCAATCGATGCTCTTATATCGGTGCCTGAAGGAACGCTCGGCGAAGTTGCCGAGACGCTGTCTGAACAGGAGGTCATTCGCTCACCGCTTGCGTTCCGGATGCTTGTGGTTGTCCTCGGGCACGAGCGCTCGGTCCGCGCGGGGGATTACCTCTTCAAGCAACCGCGTGATGTTGTCAGTGTGGCGCGAGCAGTTTCTCGCGGACTGTTTGGACTAGAGCCGTTACGCATCCGTATTCCCGAGGGCGCAACGTCGCGCGAGATGGTGATTATTTTCCGCAGTCAGCTTGAGCGCTTTAATGAACAGAAGTTCGTGGTACGCGCACGCGAACAGGAAGGGTACTTATTCCCGGATACATATTTCTTTTTGCCCAACACAACGGAAGATACCGTACTCGAATCCATGCGACAGAATTTTGATAATAGGGTCGCCGGTCTATCCGAAGAGATCGACGCATCAGGGAGGACGCTTCACGACATCATCACAATGGCTTCCATAATTGAACGCGAAGCCCGAATTCCGGCAGACCGTCGAATGATATCGGGAGTGCTTTGGAACAGGATCGACCGCAACATGGCACTGCAGGTGGATGCGGTGTTCCTCTATTCTATCGGCAAGAGCACATTTCAGCTTACACTCACGGACCTTGCGAGTGATTCGCCATACAATACGTATAGATATAAAGGCTTACCGCCCACACCAATAGGCAGTCCCTCGATGGATTCAATAGACGCTGCGCTCCATCCTACGAAAAGCAGCTACCTTTTTTATCTGGCCGATAATTCCGGCGTGACACATTTCAGTAAAACGTACCAGGAGCATTTGCGGAAGAAGCGGCTCTATCTCGGCACGTAGCTCGAGATGTTGTAATTGTTCAAAATATTCTAATTGCCGCTAGGATTTGCATTTAACATATAGAACAAGTACAACAGCTACAACATGTCGAAAGTATTTGTAGGTCTCTCGGGGGGCGTTGATTCCGCGGTTTCCGCGGCTCTTTTGAAGGACCGTGGGTGCAATGTGACGGGTGTGTTCATCAAGATCTGGCAACCGGAATTTATCGAATGCACATGGCGCGAAGATCGGCTCGACGCGATGCGCGTCGCGGCACATTTAGGTATTCCGTTTCGCGAAATTGACCTGAGCGCTGAATACGAACGCGATGTTGTGCAAGGCATGCTCGCCGATTATTCTGCTGGCATTACGCCGAATCCGGATGTGCTTTGTAATAGCAAAATCAAGTTTGGCGCGTTTGCCAAATGGGCGCGAGAACATGGTGCGGACAGCATTGCCACGGGGCACTATGCGCGCATCACATGTCAAGATAACATCTTGACATTGTGGCGAGGTGTAGATTCGTCGAAAGATCAGTCATATTTTCTCTATCGGCTTACCGCAGAAGACCTGCGTCGCACGTTATTTCCCATCGGCGCCATGAAAAAAACCGAGGTACGAGAGACAGCGGCACGACTTGGACTTCCCGTTGCCAAGAAGCGTGACAGCCAAGGACTGTGCTTCATCGGCGAGGTATCAATGAAAGATTTTCTTTCACGGTTTATACCAGTCGAAAAAGGTCGCGTACTCGATACCGGTGGCCGCGCGATCGGAGAACACGACGGCGCAGCGCTCTACACGGTAGGTCAAAGACATGGATTTCAGATTTCGTACGCGGATTCGGCGCACATGTACGTTATTGCAATAGACACGCGTGCGAATACCATAACCGTTTCTGCTCGGAGAGAAGACGCGGCGCGCACCACAGTATCACTGGAGGATCTCCATTGGATACATACTGCCCGCGCTGACGAGCGTCTCGAAGCACAAGCCCGATATCACGAAACGCCGGTGGGCGCGGAGGTACACACAGACGGTAATATGCGCGTCACATTCACATCGCCGCATATCGCCGCTCCCGGCCAATCGCTTGTGCTCTATTCCGGCGATGAATGCGTTGGCGGCGGCATCATCACGAACGAACGTACAAAGTAGCCTGTGTAAAGTTTGATACTTATACACTTCGATATTGTTTGATACTTGGTACCTGATACCTGATACTTACTGCATGTCTGACATGGCAAAACGCCTAGTGTGGTTTTTTGTTGCGAGTTCGGCCGTCGCGTATATGGTCTTTTTTATTATCGGGAGCTACATCTATGCTGGTGCGGCGGATTCAAACGTTGCGACACTGGTACGTGATGAACTTACGCCAGGCGCTCACCACCTTTCAGGCATGGTGATGGTGCCGTCGACATGCGCCGAACTCATCGTACACACCGAACAGGTGTCGGAAGAGTTATACCGATTGCGCTTTAAAACATGGGAGACCCCGGGGGTGGAGTGTGTGAGAGAGGAGACGCCGCGCGCTTTCCGCACGCTCATCAGCGCCCCCGCGCTGGGCCTACGATTTGTTGCGACGCTCGACGATATTCCGTATTCGATTGTGGTACTTCCCGTAATCCGATGATCAATGGTATGGCACATCCACTTATCCTAAAAGCCGACGGCGAACGCGAACCGTTCGATCCCGTGAAGCTAGAGCGATCGCTCGAGCACGCTGGTGCATCGTCTACGGCGCGTGCTCGAGTGCTCGCCCTGATACTCCGTGAACTAAAGCCGGACATGACGACAGAAGATATCTATCGCCGTGCATTCAAGCACCTGAAGGAAAGCGAACAGGCGCCGGTGGCCGCGCGCTACAGCATGAAGCGCGCCCTCTTCGAGCTCGGACCATCCGGATTTCCATTTGAACAATTTCTTGCCGAAATACTGCGGTCGCATGGGTGGGCTGTAAAGACCGATCAAATGCTCATCGGGCGTTGCGCTCCGCACGAAGTGGACGTAGTAGCCGAAAAGAACGGTAAGCGCATCGGCGTCGAAGCGAAGTTCCATAACGAGCCGGGTGGCAAGACCGACATCAAGGATGCACTGTACGTACATGCACGATACGAAGACCTGAAACTCGCACCGCTCGCGTCTGCGCGAGTAGATGAGGGGTGGCTGATGACGAATACAATGTTCACACGCAACGCGATCCGCTATGCACAGTGTTCCAATCTCACGATTATCGGCTGGGACTACCCGCAAGGCCGCGGGCTCGTGACATTGATAGAGGAAGCCCGCGTACACCCGCTTACTGCACTGACCTCGCTTACCGACAGCGAGAAACGGCGACTCTTGGAAAATAAGATCGTGCTCTGTCGCGATGTGCAGGCTGAACATTTGCTGAGAGAGTACGGTGTCGCACCAAATAGGATAGAAGCGGTCCGCGACGAAGCCAAACGGTTGTGCGGCACATAGCGCTTCGCGCGTTTTACATGTTGTATTTGTTCTAAATGTCCGACATGTAGATACCTGGACAATTCAACACCTTGAACATCTAGAACATTTAGAACGTGCATACAAGGCATGCTATGCTTTTCATATGCGTACCGCCGCTTATTTTGCAGACCCGACTATCGTCATGTTCGTAAAGCTTGCTCTGGCGATGGCGCTCGGTGCGATGATTGGCACCGAGCGTGCGCTTCTGGCGCACCAGCCGGCAGGCACGCGGACATTCGGGCTTGTCGCCATGGGGTCGTGCCTTTTCATCGTGGTGTCGAATTTTGTCTCGACCGCATACCTTGGAGTCGCAGACATTCAGCCCGCGTTCATGGCCGCCGGCATCATCACCGGTATCGGTTTCTTGGGTGGCGGCTTGATAATTTTCCGCGGCGATACACTCCACGGTGTCACGACGGCGGCGGGCCTCTGGATCACGGCGGCTATCGGGATGAGTGTGGGATTCGGCATCTATGCGGTCGCAATCTTTGCTTCGATATTGACGCTCATAATGTTCAGTGGAATGTGGTACGTCGAAAACAGATTCAAGCACTGGTTCGAAGAGCGAGATCATAAGAACAATTCCGGCCCGAGCCCCTCATGACCAGAATGGTATACTCGCGAAATGAGTGGATACTACAAGCCTGATAGAAAACCGGACTGGAACTACGGAGGCAATAAATGGAGGCTTTCACGCTCGAAAATTGGTCTCTTTACCGATTGCCCACGTTGTTTTTATCTCGACAATAAGCTTGGGACCGCGCGTCCGCCCGGCTTCCCGTTCAACCTCAACAGTGCGGTCGACGCACTCTTAAAGAAAGAGTTTGATATTCACCGCGACGGGAAGACTGCGCACCCTTTGATGGAACAGTACGGGGTAAATGCGGTGCCGTTCCAGCACCCGAAGATGGATATATGGCGCGAGAATTTTAAGGGCATTGACTGTCATCACGAACCGACAGGATTTACCGTAAGCGGTGCCATAGACGACGTGTGGGTAAACCCGGGTGGAGAACTTATGATCGTTGACTACAAATCTACGAGCAAGGACGAGAAGATCGAAGCACTCGATAAAGATTGGCACGAAGGGTATAAAAAACAGATGGAGGTGTACCAATGGCTCTTCCGACAGAACGGATTCAAGGTCTCGAACACCGGATACTTCGTATATGCAAATGCGACCAAAGATAGAAAAGCATTTGATGGTGTGCTCGAATTTGAAGTAACACTCGTCCCGCACACAGGTGACGCTTCGTGGATTGAAGAAACTCTGCTCAACACCAAGAAGTGCCTCGACGGCGAATCTATCCCTGATTCTTCGCCCGAATGTGATTACTGTACGTACCGGGAGTATGCCGGCAAGAAACTGCTCGCGCAGTCGAAGATAAGCAAAGGAACAAAATCGCTGGGCCTATGACTTTTGCCGACAGGGTCCGCGAGATTGTCCGCAGGATACCCAAGGGCAAATCGATGACCTACAAAGAGGTCGCGGCGAGAGCCGGTAACGCAAAAGCGGCTCGAGCCGTCGGCGCCATCATGCGCACGAATTACGACGAATCAATTCCATGTCATCGTGTCATCAGAAGTGACGGCAGTGTAGGCGAATATAACCGCGGCGGGAGCTTGCGCAAAAGCGCAATTTTGAAAATGGAAGGCGCCCTCTAGTTGCTCGCTATTGCAGTGTTTTGCAAAACACTAGAATAAGGATTACGAGGCTAGACTTTCAGAAGAGACAGAAACTTCCTGTTCTCCAAATGCGGGCCGATGATGGCGAGGTTGAGCGAATTGGTCTTGAAGATATCGCGAGCGACACGTTGGATGTCTGATGCGGTGACGGCGTCTATGCCCGTGGTGATTTCATCGAGCGTGCGTACGCGGCCGAGGTTTATAAGCGAGCTCGCGACGTTTTCTGCAAGCGCGTCGGTGGTCTCGAGTGCGAGTGCGGCCGTGCCCTTGATATATTGCTTTGCCTTTTTAAGCTCCGCTTCAGATGCGTTCACTTTCTTTATCTTTTTAAATTCTGCCAATATCACCTGCACCGTCTTTTCGAGTTTCCCGTGCTCCACGCCCGCCTGCACGACGAAGTATCCGGCGTCAGGATACTTCTCTGCCCAGGAATGCACAGAGTAGGCGAGTCCGCGCTTCTCGCGCACCTCCATAAATAGACGGCTACTCATGCCTCCGCCGAGGATGGTAGAAAGGACAGCGAGCACGTATTCGTCTTTGTGGAGATACGGATACGCGGGGACACCGAGCATGAGTTGCGTCTGGTCAGTTTTCTTCTCCTTTATTGAAACGCGTGGCGCGCCCTGCTCTGAAGCGAAGCTGATAGCGTCCGGCGGATTGCCGTGTTTGAGGCCGCCGAATTCCTTTTTTATCTTGGCCATAACTTTTTCCTCCGAGAATTTGCCTGCGACACAGACTACCGTATTGAGCGGTGTGTAGTTGCGCTTGAGGTACGTGGCAAAATTCTTGCGCGTAAACGCGCGGATGTTCCCTTTTGGCCCAAGTATCGTGCGGCCGAGCGGGTGTTCGTTGCCAAAGATGAGTGCGTCGAAGACGTTATCAATAGTACGCATAGGCATGTCCTCGTACATATCTATCTCTTGGATAATGGCTCCCTTCTCTTTTGTTATCTCGCTCGAGGGGAGGGTGGAGTTGATGAAGATGTCGCTTATCACATCGAGCGCGGTGTCGAGGTATCGGCTCGCGACTTTAGCGTAGTACGCCGTGCGCTCTTTAGCCGTAAAGGCGTTGTAGTGGGCACCAATTCCATCGAGCTCCTCGCTTATCGCTTTGGCACTCGGACGCTTCTTCGTTCCCTTAAAAAACATATGTTCGAGGAAGTGGGCGAGCCCGTTTTCGGTCGCGTCTTCATACCGAGAGCCGGTACCGCTCATCACCATAACGGTCGCCGTTTTTGATTCCTTACGTGGGACGAGGACGATCCTGAGGCCGTTTTTGAGAGTGTGAATCTTGTGCTCCATGAAGGTGACATCGTACATCTGGTAGGGTGATACGACAACCTTTACGGCGCTTAAGCTCTTTGCAATTTAATCCAAACGCGTTAGGCTTTTCCAAATGGATGTCAACGAAGTCCGTGCAAAGTATCTTAAGTTTTTCGAGCAACGGGGACACGTTGTCATACCGTCGGCACCAATTGTGCCGCAGAATGACCCGACGACACTATTTACCGGGAGCGGCATGCAGCCGCTTATCCCGTACCTCTTGGGCGAGCCGCATCCGAAAGGTAGCCGACTGGTGAACAGTCAAAAGAGTTTTCGTCAGAGCGACATCGACGAGGTGGGTGATAATCGACACACCACTTTTTTCGAGATGCTCGGTAACTGGTCGCTTGGTGATTATTTCAAAAAGGAACAGCTTCCGTGGATATTTGAGTTCCTTACGGACGAGATCGGGCTCGACCCGCGAAAACTGTATGTAACCGTCTTTGCCGGTGACGATAAAAATGCTATGCCGCAGGACGATGAGTCGGCACATATTTGGAAAGAATTGTTCGCGACAAAAGGCCTTGAAGCGATGGATGTAAAACTTGGATCAGAGGCAGATGCCGCGCGCTTAGGCATGCAAGGCGGACGCATCTTTTACTACGACTCAAAAAAGAATTGGTGGAGCCGTGCGGGGGTACCGGAGAACATGCCAGCAGGGGAGCCAGGCGGACCGGATTCCGAGATGTTCTATGATTTTGGCACCCCACACGACCTGAAGTTTGGTGATAATTGCCATCCAAATTGTGACTGTGGACGATTTATGGAGATCGGTAACAACGTGTTTATGCAGTACATCTCCTCCGAAGGAGGATCCGCCTCCGGCGGAAAGAAGATATTTAAACTTTTACCCAAGCAAAATGTGGATTTCGGCGGCGGATTGGAACGAATTGCGGCGGCATCCAACGACGACCCGGATGTGTTCCGCACGGATGTTTTTTGGGACATCATCACACTCCTGGAGCACTTTTCCGGCAAAAGCTATGACGACAGCCGGTTTCAGCGTAGTTTCCGAATTATCGCTGACCACATCCGCGCCGCTGTCTTCATCGTCGGCGGAGGTGTGCGCCCTGCCAATACAGACCGCGGCTACGTACTGCGTCGTCTGATACGCCGCGCGTCTCAGCATAGTGCAAAACTAGGAGCTACTGCCGAACGCGCAGAGGACAGTATGCTCGTGCGCTCGGCAGTTATTGTTATAGAAAAATATAAGGCGCAATACCCCGAGTTCGCGGGCGAAACGGCGTATCGCGAGATAACGGAAGAGATATGGAAAGAAGAAGTACAGTTCGCACACACCCTGGAGAATGCCTTGCGCGAATTCGAGAAGCTCGCGAGTGATGATATTTCCGGCGAGGCTGCATATACACTCTTTACGACGTACGGATTCCCATTTGAAATGACACAAGAACTGGCGACGGAGCGCGGCATATCGGTAGACGAGCGTGCATTCCGCGAGTGCATGCAGAAGCATCAGGATCTTTCGCGCTCTGGGTCACAACAGAAATTTAAAGGTGGCCTCGCCGACACGAGCGAAATGACGACTCGTTTGCACACTGCGCACCATTTGCTCTTGCGCGCGCTCCAGCAGGTCTTGGGGCCGGAGGTCAAACAACGCGGTTCCAATATCACGCAAGAGCGTATGCGGATCGATTTTTCATTTGGACGGAAGGTGAGTCCAGAGGAGATACATGCGGTAGAAGATATCGTCAACGAAAAAATACGGGAGGCACTTCCTGTCGTTCGTTCGACATTGGCGAAGCAGGAGGCCGAGAAGCTCGGCGCAGAGCACGAATTCGGCGCCAAATATCCCGACATGGTCTCTGTTTACTCCATCGGACCTGCAGACGCGTCCGAAGCAAGTCCGCAATATGCGAACGCGTTCTCGATAGAGTTCTGCGGCGGACCGCATGTGGGTAATACCAAAGAACTTGGCGCGTTCAAAGTATTGAAGGAGGAAGCGGTCGCGTCTGGAGTCCGTCGTATCAAGGCCGTGCTCACCTAACGATACTCACAGAGTATCGTCCGTGCGAACATCTTTATCGTGCGCCACGATATACCCCTTACCACTTTAGCGTCAAAGTGGTAAGGGGTATACTGATACACAATGTTCGGTTCGACTCACCTCCGACGCGATACGGTCGTCGCGATACTTGTCATCGAAGACAGTAGTGCGAGCATCACGCTCATGTCGAAGGATTCTGGTCGCGTTATTGTGTATGACCGCGCGCAGGCGCTCGCCGAACCGCAGTTGGAAGGCACGGAATCTGCTTCGACGGCGACACTGATACATGAGGTGGGCACGCGCGTGATGGATGCGTATTCCAAAACAGGCATGCGAGCTCCTGTTACGTCTGCATATTGCATAGTGCATGAGCCGTATGCACGAACACGGGTTCGTCGGGCGGTGAAATCGTTTGAAGAGGACACGCGAATCAGCAGCGATATCGTCAAAGAGCTATTCAGGAGCGCATGCGCCGAAGAGCTGGAGGCGGACCCCGAAGGAATCCTTGAAGCAGGAGTGCTCGCCGTGGAACTAAATGGCTATGCAACCGACCATCCTGTGGGCCAGTATGCGCATACGGCTGAGCTTTTTGCCATATCGAGCGACATCAACTCCGAATTGAAGAAAGCTATTGGTACCGCGCTGTGGTCACTCTGGCCCGCCGCATATATTTCGTGGCGTTCTGGGATACGGTCCATACTCAGTGTCGAGCGTGTGCTTCAACATAAGCGCGAATACGTCGCAGTCGTTGTTGGTCCCGGTTGCACCAGTATCTACGGTATCGACAACGGCTCGCTGTATGCATCGCACACCGTGCGCGAAGGTCTGCGCACGATACTCGCGCGCGCTGGTGGCAGTCGCAACCCGATGGAAACAGCATCATATTTTCGTATGATAGCTCGCGATGCGTGCGAGGACGATACGTGCGCTGCAATTCTCGGCTCGCTTGGTGCGGCTGAGCCAGATCTCGTACGCGTGTTCGGCGATGCATTCAGTGCTCTCTCCACAGGGCGCAAGTTGCCGAATGATATTGTGCTTGTCGCAGATGCGGATCTCGGCACATGGTTGACACGCTTCTTCGGGAGAATCGATTTCTCACAATTTACGGCGACGACGCTTCCGTTCAATGTTGAACAGATTTCAGCAAAACAATTGTCCACGGTAATCGAGTGTCCTGATACGCTCTCTCCTGTGCTTGCTCTTGGTGCGGCGCACGCACGTATCGAACTCCGCCGCTAAAGTTATTCACGCAGAGAATATAGTGCACAATAGAGCGCCTGGGGCGCGTGATATACTTTTATCGCAATGGCCAAGGAACATTTTCAGGATATCGTGCCTGCATCCGAGCGCCGACGACCTGTCCCTATTAAAACGCGCGCTTCGGCAAGTGACGACTCGTTCGACCTAGAGGACCAGCGTCCCGAACGGTCTATTCGCAATATCTCTGCGCCGCGCCGGCGAACCCCTGATGCGCGTGAGGCAACACCGGGAATACTTGCTGTATCAGAGCGGGGTGGTAAGCGCCCGCGCTGGATACTGTGGTTTCTAGCAGGCATATCAGTGCTGTTTCTTGGAGCAATACTTCTGGTCGCACTCCGCCACACTACGGTCACCGTTACTCCGCGCTCTCACACAGCAGTATTTGACAGTGAATCGAGGATTACCGCATTTCCGGCAGTTTCCGCGGCGACGGGGTCGCTCGCGTATACGGTCCGCACAGTAGAACTAACCGATTCAGAGGTTGTCCCAAGCTCCGGCACTGTTCGTGCAGAGTACCGCGCAAGCGCTACCCTAACGGTATTTAATAATTTCTCGACTGACTCCGTTCGACTTCTCAAAAATACGCGGTTCGAGAGCTCCACCGGCCTTATTTTCCGGGCTCCTGCCGAAGTCATCGTGCCAGGAAAGCGTGGAACGACCCCCGGCCAGATACGCATTACTGTGGTGGCCGACCAAGCGGGCGAGAAATACAATGTTGCGGCGTCGAAATTCACTCTCCCGGGCTTGAAATCGTCGGGCGACATGTTTGAAAAAGTGTACGCACAATCCGAAACTGCGGCGACTGGTGGATTCACGGGAGAACGTCCTGGTGTCTCGCAATCGGCCATGGATGCGGCGATCGCGACACTTCGTACGCGCCTGGAAAAGAAAGCTCGTGATTCAGTCGGGAGCGAGGCAGGGGACTCCGCGATCGCCTTCCCCGACTTGATCAGCATTACGTACGAGCATCTTCCGAACACAAGCGAGGCGGGCGGCGGGGCACGGATTCACGAGCGCGCTCGCGTCGAGATACCCGTGTTCCTTTCCGCCGACTTTGCACGAACAGTCGCAAGTACGGTTGCCGCCGACGCAAGTGATTCATCAATACGTATTGTAGGCGGGGAGGGATATGCCGCTACGGGGCTCGCTACTTCGACGCGGCTGGGCACCGACCCGCTACAGTTCTCGCTTGCCGGAAGCGCCCTATTGGTCTGGATCGTCGATGAAGAGGCCCTGCGTCAAGCGCTCGCGGGCAAAGAAAAAGCCGCTTTCCAATCTATCGCTACCGCGTTCCCCGGTATTGAGGCGGCGAGGGCTCGCATCGAACCATTTTGGTCTGGCTCGTTCCCGAAGGAGCCTGCGGATATACGCATACGGATAGAAGATCCGACAACGAATGACTAGCGCTGGACTTGACCCCTTACCACTTTTGCTTACAAAAGTGGTAAGGGGTTGACTCAACCCGTATCAATTGCTATTCTTCTTCGCGCAGATATGGCTGAAGCTGAGGTTGCAGAAGGGATCGTTGAAGAGGCGCTCCCGAACACCCTCTTTCGCGTTAAGCTCGAGAACGGCGAGATCATCCTTTCATACCTTGCCGGAAAGATGCGTCTGCACAGGATCAAGGTGCTTGTCGGTGATCGCGTTCAGGTACAACTCGACCCCTACGGGGGTCGCGCGCGCATCATCCGACGTAGCTAAATTTGCTCGCAATGAAAGTCAAAGCTTCCGTTAAGAAGATCTGTATGCATTGCCGCCATGTAAGAAGGCGCGGTCGCTTGTGGGTCATATGCACCAATCCGCGACATAAGCAGAGGCAAGGATAGATACGTTATACATGTTATATGTGTTGTGCATGTTGTAATTGCGAAAGAACTCTGAACATTTAGAACAATTTGAACAACTACAACAATTAGAACTATGAGAATTGCAGGAGTAACCATTCCCGAAGAAAAAAGGCTTGAAATAGGCCTCACCGCTGTTTACGGCGTGGGCCGCCCGCGCGCCCGCGCAGCACTCGTGTCCCTAGGTATCGAAGAAGGGAAACATCCGAAAGACCTCTCGGCCAAAGAAGAAACCGCACTTCGCGAGGCGATCGAGAAGTTTATGGTGGAAGGCGAATTGCGTCGCGAGGTGAGCGGCAACATCCGACGGCTACGAGATATCAAATCATTCCGTGGTACACGACACACCAAGCACTTGCCCGCACGCGGTCAGCGCACAAAAACGAATTCCCGCACGGTGCGCGGCAATGTGCGCAAGACAATGACGAGCGGTCGCCGCAAGCTTGAGAAGACATGATCCATCAATAATCTATGGGAAAAAAGCGAATCATACGAAAATCGGGCGGCACTGTGGACCAGGGTCTTAAGTCGCGCTCACTGCAGCGCGTTGCCAAGAAGAACATTACGTCGGGAACCCTCCACATTCAGGCTACGTACAATAATACAAAGGTCTTGCTGACCGATAAGGGGGGAAACGCGGTCGCGTGGTCTTCCTCGGGAAGCCTGGGATTTTCGGGTGCCAAAAAGGGTACACCGTTTGCGGCCGCAAAGGTAGGAGAGCTCGTCGGTGATAAAGCAAATATCATCGGTGTAAAAGAAGTTGACGTTGTTATCCGTGGTGTCGGCGCTGGGCGCGAATCCGCACTGCGCGGCTTTGCCGGCAAAGGCATCGAGGTCACGAGGATCGCGGACGATACACCGGTGCCACACAATGGTCCACGTCCGCCTAAACCTCGCCGCGTTTAGAAATTGTTATGAGCAAAGCGAATTACAAGTACTTAACCCCTTATCAGTTTCTTTGCGATAAAACTGATAAGGGGTCTAGAGCTTCTAAGCTCACTACATTCGCTAAGAATCTCTAAGATATGCTACCTATCAAATCAAAATATAAGATCGGCAAGCGCCTCGGCCCGGTGTTTGAACAATTGCAGACACAAAAGTTTGCCCTTTCGGAGGCGCGTGCGCGCAAGCCTCGCGGTCGCGGCGGTAGCGATTATGGTCGCCAGCTTCTAGAGAAACAGCGTGTCCGATTTACGTACGGTTTGGCGGAGCGCCAGCTTTCCAATTATGCGACCAAAGCGTCCACCCAAGCAGATCCGTCGCTCGCACTGCATCGTGCGCTCGAATCGCGCGCAGACTCCGCGGTGTACCGCGCGGGTTTTGCAAGCACACGCCGCGCGGCGCGGCAGGCCGTGAGCCATGGCCACATCACGGTGAATGGGCGTCGTGTCACGACCCCGTCGCTTGCGCTCCGCAAGGGCGATGTTATTGCCATCCGCGAGGGGAGTCGTACGAGCCCTCTGTTTGCGGGACTGGCGGCCCAGGAAGACGTTCGCAGTGTGCCGCAGTGGCTTGCCGTGGATCTCGGTCTGTTGCGCGCAGAGGTCGTCGGCGAATCCGCGCTTTCCGAAAGCGGTCTTGATTATCCAACCGTGTTTGAGTTTTACAGCAGATAAGCCTGCCCGACACCGAAATCAGCTACATCAATAGTAACTTTATTCATATGTCATTAAAAGAACAGAAATCGCGTCTCGTCAAGACACCTTTGAGATTTCCGGTGTCTGGGGTATAATGGCGCGCGTTTTATACCTCAGACAATCGAGTGATAGTTGCCGGAACATTATTAGCATTTTTGCATAAGCTTCATCAGCCCCACCCTTATGTCGGACTACCACATCGCACTTCCCAGCAAGCCCCGTGTCGTATCGGAATCCGAGCGTAGCGGCGTATATGAAATTGACGGTTTGTATCCCGGATACGGCTATACGCTTGGTAATAGTCTTCGTCGCATCGTACTCTCGTCGCTCCCCGGCGCGGCCATCACTCATGTAAAAATCCCCGGCGTCTCTCATGAGTTCTCCACTGTAGAGGGTGTGAAGGAAGATGTTGTCACGATACTTCTGAACATTCGCAAGGTTCGTTTTAAACTTACGACCGATGAACCGCAAACGATCCACCTCTCGGTTAAAGGTCCAAAAGTCGTGACGGCCTCGGACTTGGAGCTCCCGGGACAGGTTGAGCTCTTGAACCCAGAACAGATTCTTGCCGACGTCACCGGCAAGGTGAATTTTGAACTCGAACTTCGCGCAGAACGTGGACTTGGCTACGTACCCAAAGAAGAGCACCAAAAAGAACGTGTCGACATCGGCACCATTGCGCTCGACGCGATATTCAGTCCTATCCGCCGCGCCAACTATGAAGTCGAAAATATGCGTGTCGGGGACAGAACTGATTTCAACCGTCTCCGCATCTTGATCGAGACCGATGGCACACTCGCACCCCGCGAAGCGCTCGAATCAGCGATCACGACCATGATCCATCAATTGAAAGCAGTCGTTGGTTTCAAAGAAGAAGAGCCTGAGGCATTGCCGCAGACATCGCTTGGGGACATCCAAATGGGAGGTCGCGAGGAGAGGATGCAGCCGATGGATGCTGAGGTATTGAAGACTCGTATAACAGAGCTCCATTTGCCACAGCGTGTCGAACTTGCACTCGACAATGCTTCCATTCGAACTGTCGGTGGACTCGTTCGCAAGCGCGAGGATGACCTCTTGGCTATCGAAGGCTTGGGTCAAAAAGGCCTACAAGATATCAAGCGGGCGCTTTCCAATATGGGTCTCACGCTTCGCTCCCAGTAAATCACCATGCGGCATCACGTTAACAAGCGAACCCTGAACCGAGACCGACGGCAACGTACCGCGCTGTTGCGGTCATTAGCTCGCTCGCTCGTGTTGCACGAGGGTATTACGACCACCGTTGCAAAGGCTAAAGAGCTCCGTCCTTTCGTTGAACGTTTGGTAACCGTGAGCAAAAAAAATACCGTTGCCTCACGCCGCGATGTCTCCACAGTACTTGGAGGTTCTGCGACAACAGTCAAAAAGCTACATGACACGCTCGCGCCACGCTACGCTAAGCGCGCCGGCGGATACACACGCATCGTTCGCTTAGGCCGCGTTGGCAAACGTGTCGGCGAGTCTGCGCGCATCGAATTCGTTACATAATATGAAGTCCGAATATACTATAGACGCGGCAGGGAAGACCATCGGACGCATTGCGTCTGAGGCCGCCAAGATGCTTATGGGTAAAACGCGCGCAGACTACACGCCGAATATTATGAGTGATGTGAAGGTCACGATCGCCAATTCTGCAAAAATCTACACACGAGAACGGAAGCGCACGCAGAAGATCTATACTACCTATTCTGGCTACCCCGGGGGTCTGAAAAAAGAGTCACTCTCAGCGTTGAACGAGCGCAAGGGTCATGGAGAGGCTATCCGTCGCGCGGTACATCGCATGCTCCCAAACAACACGATGCGAACCGCTCGCATGAAGAATTTGGTAATTAACGCATAATATATGGCCGAACGATACACAGAAGCAGTAGGACGACGAAAGACCGCGACCGCGCGTGTCCGCATCACACCGGCCAAGCATACGACGATGGTGGTAAACGGCATGGATGCAAAGGATTATTTTCCTCTCAATATCATGATGAAGACTGCATACGAACCGCTCGTTCTGCTCGGCGCCACGTTTACAGTGACAGCAAAAGTTTCGGGCGGCGGCCAGAAGGCTCAGGCAGAAGCGGTACGGCTCGGCATTTCTCGCGCGATGATAGAGATAGCGCCCGAACAACGCAAAGACCTCAAAATAAAAGGTTTTTTGAAACGCGACCCACGCGCCAAAGAGCGCAAGAAATTCGGCCTCAAGGGTGCCCGCCGCGCTCCACAATGGAGCAAACGATAAAGTTTGCGCCTTGCGTATACAGCGCGTTTGAAGCTACGATAGCTTGAGGAGCGCTATTGGTGGCGCTCATAGCTCATAGAGGAGGAGCCGATGCCTAATGTAGACGCGGTCATCAGTGCGATAGCAAATAAGGCCGAACCGGAACAGATTGGACGACTACTCTACGAACTTGCGGTAACGGGAGGCGCATTACCCGAGTTACACACGCTGGCAGACACATTTGGCACCACGTTGTCCATGGCGGGTCTCGAAGCGGTCTACAACTCATGTAGCGCAACGTACACATCGCAGAAGAGCAAGAGACCGTATGGGTGGAACATGTGGATTCCGGTGCAGAACCACATCATCAAGGGAATGGTCGGCGCCGGGATACCGCAGAACGCTGCTGATGCGCTTGCGGTGCTCAAGCACCTCTACCTGGACGTCGACGATGTGTACTTCGGCAAAGTCGAGGCACAGCTCATCAAGATAGCGCTTCGCGATCTCGCCGATATTGAAGACGTTATCGACTTCGCCGCGGAGCTCAATACCGACCGTGCGCTTGCGATCTTCTGCATGGCCTTCGGATCGGATCCGATTTTGCTGAGCGAGCGGAGTCTCCGTCGCCGGAAAGAAGCGGAGCGCCAAGCTGATAAAGAGCGCAAGCGATCCGCGCTACTGTGATCGAGCCATGGACCCCGGTCCGCGCGATGCGGACCGGCTTTTTTTCTAAAACGTTCGATGGTATACTCGCTCCGCATGACGGAGCACGAAAACAAAAAGGCTCCCGATGAAGAGCCGCAGATAGACGTCGACTTCGAACCCGAGGAGGACCCGTCTCGACTCGACGAAGACGAGGCGGAGCTCGGGACCGTCGGCGCCGCGCTGGCGAAGCTCAAGAAGCTCAAGCTTGAACTTGAAAGGGTGAAAGCCGAACGGCAGGAATATTTGAACGGCTGGCAGAGGAGCAAGGCAGATGCGATTAACGATCGCAAAGAGTATCTCGCGCAGGCTGAACGAGCCGGCACACGGGCCCGTGATGCGCTTGTCGAACAGCTTATTCCTGCGCTCGATAGTTTCGACTTGGCGGCAGGCTCTGAACAATGGGCCACGATAGACGATGGCTTCAGGACCGGCATGGAGCATGTACGGAACATCATCGTCGAGGCGCTCGCTTCGGCGGGGGTAGATCGCTATGGCAAGGTCGGCGAGACGTTTAGCCCACACATGCACGAAGCGATTGAGGAACGCGACGATATGGCGGGAGAATCCGGCACTGTTGCGAGAATCCTCCGATACGGATATAAATCTGGTGAACGGATTATTAGGCCCGCGCAGGTAGTAATCAAAAAATAACATGGCAAAAATACTCGGAATAGACCTGGGAACAACGAATTCGGCGTTTGCCGTGGTGCAGGGGGGTGAGCCGCAGATCATTGAGAACGCCGAAGGCGGCCGCACGACTCCGTCGGTGGTTGCACTCTCTAAAACTGGCGAGCGCTTGGTGGGGCAAATTGCCCGCCGGCAGGCAGTCACCAATCCAAAAAATACTATCTACCAGATCAAACGATTCATCGGGCACACCTTCGATGAAGCTCCTGTACAAAAGGACAAGGCCGCGGTCCCATTCGAGATCCGCAAATCACCAAACGGTGGCATCGAAGTACAGATGGGAGAGAGCTGGTATCGTCCCGAAGAGATATCAGCGATGATATTGCAAAAACTAAAAAACGACGCTGAGGCTAAATTGGGCGAAACCATTACCGAAGCTGTCATCACGGTACCGGCATACTTCAACGATTCTCAGCGCGCCGCGACCCGCGATGCGGGCAAAATTGCTGGTCTCGATGTCAAACGCATTATCAACGAACCGACCGCAGCCGCACTTGCATACGGGTTTAATAAAAAGAAAGATGAGAAAATCGTTGTTTTCGACTTTGGTGGAGGCACCTTCGACATCTCGGTGCTCGAAGTGGGCGACGACGTCATCGAGGTGCGCTCGACCGACGGCGATGCACACCTCGGCGGTAAGGACTTAGACCAAAAGATCATGAATTGGCTTGCCGATCAATTCAAAAAAGATTCGGGTGTTGATGTGCGTATGGATGCGCTCGCCCGCCAGCGGCTCGATGAGGCAGCAGAAAAAGCCAAGATCGAATTGAGTACCGCAATGGATACAGAAATTAATATTCCATTCATTACATCTACCGATGCAGGACCACAGCACTTACTCGTCAAGATGACGCGCGCGAAACTCGAAGAACTGTCCGGCGAGTTCATAGACAGTGCTATGTCCATCACGAAGCGGGCCATGGAAGCATCTCCCTTCAAGATCGCCGACATCAACGAAGTCGTTCTCGTCGGCGGGCAAACCAGGATGCCAGCAATGCAGAAAGCGGTTGAGACGTATTTTGGGAAAAAACCGCACATGGGGGTCAATCCAGACGAGGTCGTCGCGATCGGCGCGGCGATACAGGGTGGCATTCTGCAGGGCGACGTCAAAGACGTATTGCTTCTGGATGTAATCCCACTCTCACTCGGGATAGAGACAATGGGAGGCGTTGCGACGAAGCTGATAGAGAAGAACACTACAATACCCACGTCGCGCTCGCAGACGTTCTCGACCGCCTCGGACAATCAGCCGTCGGTCGAGATACACGTAGTGCAGGGTGAGCGCCCCATGTCGGCCGACAACAAAAGTCTCGGTCGCTTCAATCTTGATGGTATTCCACCCGCGCCGCGTGGTATGCCGCAGGTCGAGGTAACCTTCGACATCGATGCCAATGGTATCTTGAGTGTAAAAGCAAAAGATAAGACAACCAGCAAGGAGCAGTCCATCCGCATCGAAGCCAGCTCGGGTCTTTCTGAGCAGGAGATTGAAAAGATGCGAAAAGATGCCGAGGTGAACGCTGACGCTGACCAAAAAAAGAAAGACCTGGCCGATGCTCAGGTGACCGCAGATCAAGTTCTCTACGCTGCGGAAAAGGCACTCAAGGAGCACGGTGACAAGGTAAGCGAGGACATTAAGAAAAATGTGCAGGAAAAGATCGATGCGCTTAAAGCCGCCCGAGGCAGTACCGATACTGCAGAGATAAAGACTGCATCCGACGCGCTTTCGAGCGCATTAAGTACGATTGGCCCCGCGATGTCCGCCTCGTCCGATGCGAGTCGAGACGGGCAGCAAAACCAGCCTCCGCAAGGTCAGCAACCCGCCCGACCGGATGACTCCGGTCATTCGGGCGGGAAGCCGCCGGAAACAGATACGCCTCCCCAGCAGTAGCGGGTACAATACGCCGATGTACACCAAGAACATCGAGGGTGAACTCTATACGCTCGTCAAAAAACAGCGAAGCGGTATCTCGGTGTTTCGAGGCGATGGGAAGTATCTCCGCATCGGCCCCGAACCGACCATTTCGCGACAGCTTGAAACGCACCGACTCTTGCTCGACCGCGGGTTTCCGGTCTCATACATAGAGAGCGCAGGGTCCGATGGGGCTGATAGCTACTATATTGAACGCTCACTCGGCGAGAAACGACTCATGGATCTTTTTGAAGAAGATACCAAAATGCAGGGCAACCCCACTGATGAGCACTTCACGGCCTTCCTTGAGGTTGTGGAGAAGTTCCTAAGGGCCCAGATCGTGTCAGGAACGCAACCTGTCGATCGCGCGGCATTTGCGTCACTCATCAAGTTAGAGCGCTTCTGCAGTGAGTTGCCTGAGTACGAACATTTCATTCGTCAGCAGTTCGATTCGCGCATGAATGCGGTCGCTTCCTACCCGTTCGTAATAACACACGGTGATTTCAATCCTGCGAATTTATACCCCGGTGGCGTCATAGATTTTGAAGACGTCTCAACGGGGCCGCTTGGTTACGATATCGTAACCGCCGTGACGATTACCGACTGGTTTCCACCCGGTGACTACGAATATTTTGAACGATACCGCTATACTCCCGAACAGTTTGCTCTGTATTTTGACCATTGCGATACCATTTTTCGCGAGGCCGGATACGGCCCGCTTTCAGAAGCGCGGGAGCATTATACATTCTTTCGTGCGGTATGGCTGGTCGTCGGTATGCAGAAGTGGCCGAAACTCCAAAAGTACCGTTATGATCTTTTTATCAAAACATACCTCACATGAAGCGAGCACTTTTCTTTTCGTAAAGCCTCTCTATAATGCATATATGGCCAAGGACTACTACTCTATTCTCGGCATAACAAAAAACGCGAGCGAGGACGATATAAAAAAAGCGTTCCGTAAACTTGCGCAAAAATATCACCCCGACAAAAAGGGCGGGGACGAAGCGAAATTCAAAGAATTGAGCGAAGCGTATACGGTGCTTTCGGATAAAAAACGTCGCGCGGAATACGACACCTATGGCAAGACATTCGCGGGTGGCGGTCCGCAAGGAGGCTTCGGCGGATTCGACTTTGGTAACTTCGAGGGATCCAACCAAGGCCAGCAGTTCGAGTTTGACCTCGGCGATATTTTCGGCGAGTTCTTTGGTAATGGTGGTGGACGAGCTCGACGCGGTCGCGATATCTCGATTGATATAGAGCTCACTTTCCGTGAATCCGTTTTTGGGGCGGAGCGGCGTGTGCTTATTTCCAAGATCAGTACCTGTGACACGTGCAGTGGTACAGGAGCCAAACCCGGTTCCGCCCTGTCCACCTGCGCAACCTGCAATGGCAAGGGCGAGATGCGGGAGACGCGCAATACTTTTTTTGGTGCATTCACTTCCACACGACTCTGTCCTCGCTGTCACGGACGCGGCCAAGTCCCCGAAACACCATGCTCAGTGTGTCACGGTGAGGGTGCATACAAGCGCGAAGAGGAAATACATATCATGGTGCCCGCCGGTGTGGGCGACGGCGAGATGATTCGCATGCCAGGACGCGGAGAGATTGCGCCAGGTGGCTCCGCGGGCGACCTGTATGTGAAATTACATGTCAAACAAGACCCCGCCTTCGTGCGGGAGGGCAACAACCTCCTGACGGCGCTCCCCGTCAAGCTCTCAGATGCCCTTTTAGGTGGCACGTATGCGGTTCCGAGCCTCGAGGATAATGTACCGGTAGAGGTGCCAGCGGGAATAGCGCACGGCGAGATCGTGCGGATACGAGGCAAGGGCGTGCCATACGGACGCGGTAACCGCGGAGACCTCCTGGTGCGCGTTGATATTCAGTTTCCGAAAAAGCTCTCCAAGAGCGCACGCGAGCTGATAGAAAAATTGCGCACTGAAGGACTCTAAATGAAGTAAACAGTTCACAGTTTACAGTAGACAGTGAGCCCAACTGCTTTCTCTTGCTGTAAACTGTAAACTGTCGACTGTAAACTCATATGGATGTCTCCGCTGTCACCCAATCTCTCGCACACATATCCATTGATTGGATTATTTTTCTGGCGCTTGCGGCGATAGCGGCAGGTGATGCCCTGCGCTCCGGTGTCGCACGGCCACTCGCGCTTTCTCTTGCGGCTGGGCTTGCGTACGTACTGTATGAAAGTCTCGATACTGCCATATTTGCATCAAAGCTCTCATCCGATTCTGGTTTCCTACAAGCCGCGCTCGCTGGCGGGCTCGTCGTCCTTACGTTCATCCTTTTGTATCGAATGACAGATCCATTCGGCATCAATACGAGTGGTATCATCGGCTCCATAATCGCAGGATTTGCGACTGCTATCGCGCTTGTGGTCATGTGGCAAACACTCCCATTCCAATCAGTTTGGGAGTTTGGTGCACAATTCCAATCGCTTTTCGGCGAAACGTACCGCCTCTGGTGGCTCATCGCCGCATACGGAGCTTTCGCCTTCGTCCGCCGCTAGTTTGATCGGTGCTACTACACGGCTCTCTCCATTTCTCGAGCACGTAGCCGTAAACAGCCCGCTATTGCCAGATGGGTACATAAGGGAGGATAATGCCCGAATCGTGACCCATTCCTCTGTAATCATCCTCTGTTATGCCATCTCCTGATACTCGTCCCCAATTCCTGGACGATTCCGAGACGAGCGCGCTTCGCGCTGTACAGGCACACATACGGTATGTCGACGCGTTCGAGCGGCAGCTGAAAGAACTGTTCTTTATCGACAATCCGGCATTCATCGGCAAAGAGAAGGCATCGGCCTACGCAGGCGCAGAATTTGCCGCCTACGTAGCGGCAAAAGGTAACTCATATACGCATGTTTATTATCCGTGGAATCATCACTTGGTGAAGACGGTGAGCGCAGACGACTATTTTCGACTTAAGACCAATAGGAATCAGGATCTGATCACTGCGTCGGAACAGCGCATTCTGCGGGGCTACCGCGTCGCGGTCTTTGGGCTGAGCGTCGGATCCAACGTCGCATTCACGCTCACGCAGGCAGGCATTTCGAATTCAATCGTCATCGCAGACTTCGACGAGCTTGATACAACGAATCTCAATCGCATTCTCGCTGGCGTTCATCAGGTTGGATTGAATAAATCTATCGTTGCGGCAAGAAGGATATACGAAGACAATCCCTTTGCCGAAGTAGAGTCGCACGAAGAGGGAATGAGTCCAGGATCGCTCAAGTCTCTGCTTAAGAAAAAAAAGATTGACTGCATCATCGACGAGGTCGACGATATGCCTTTTAAGGTCGAGGCGCGAAAACTCGCACTTCAGTACCGAATACCCGTTATAATGATCACTGACAACGGCGACGGCGTTGTCCTACACGTGGAGAGATACGACCTGGGGTACGATAAGATCTTCGGGAAACCGATACCCGATTTTGACGCGCTCTTGCAGCAGCCCATGGCGAAAGAAGCGGCGGGGAAAATCATTATGGAATACATCGTGGGGGGCATTGACCATGTGGATCCCGCAATGATTGCCTCGGTCAAGCGGGTTTTGGCGCGGGAGCTCGTATCATGGTCGCAGCTTGGGAGCGCCGCGCTTTTAGGCGGCGTAGTAGCAACATATATGATCAAACAGATCGCATTGAAAAGAAACGTCGAACCGGATATACGAGCCTATATTTCACCCACACGATCGCAGTGGGAGCGGCATCAATCTGATATATGAATTACACGCAGGATTTCATACAAGGGTTTCCAGAATACGATAAGCACCACCTCGTTACATTTCTGCACGATGAGGAGACCGGCATGGAGGCATTTGTCTCGATTCACCGAAAAAATAGCAACGTTCCTTCCTTTGGGGCGACCCGGTTTTGGCACTACGAGTCAGACTCTGACGCGCTCCGCGACGCGCTCCGACTATCGCGCCTTATGTCGTATAAAGCTGCGCTCGCGGGTCTGCCGTGTGGTGGTGCCAAGGGGGTGATCATTGATCGTAGCGGGGCTGTCGAGGATCACTCGTCGATACTCAGCGCATACGCCGATAAGATCTCAATGCTGAGGGATTCCTTCATAACAGGAACCGACGTCGGAGTGAGACAAGAAGAGCTCGCGCTGATGCGCGAGCGCGCGCCGAACATCGTCGGATTCAACGACAATTCGACGCTGTTCACTTCACTCGGTGTTTACCATGCCATCAAATGCACGCTCCGCGAGGTTTTCTCCGACGATTCTGTCGCGGGCAAAACTTTTGCTATTCAGGGACTTGGCAAGATCGGAAGCGCTGTTCTCGAGCACCTCGCACCCGACGCGGCGAAAATCTACGTTGCGGACATCGATATAAACGCTGTCACGGCGGCGGTAAAGCGATTCCCGAGCATCATTCCGGTGTCGGTTGATGCGATCCACAAACAAAATGTCGACGTATTTTGCCCGTGTGCCCTCGGGGGTGCGATAAATACTGACAATGTCGCTGAGCTGTCTTGCGCAATTGTTGCTGGCGGAGCCAATAATCAACTCGAGAACGAAGAGATGGGTGACATTCTCCACAAAATAAACATCTTGTACGCGCCGGACTATGTGGTGAACGCTGGCGGTCTCATCGCCGTTTTTGACGAATACGAAAGTCCGACCTACGACGAAGAGCGCGTCCGTAGCAAGGTCGTTATGATCGAGGAACGTATTCAAGACATCATCGCCGAGAGCCGTCTTCAGAAACGCCCGACCAACCGCGTCGCCAACGATCTCGCAGAATCTATCTTCAATACGTATGCGTAATTATTTAGGCAAACCTCGATCTGTACCGAGGCCTGAATTCACGAATCGTTTTCGCGGCCCACGTTTGGACTTAGAATTGATCCAATCAATAACGCAAAAGCAATGGCAAGAAGAGGGGGAGCGAGAGGTCTTGCGGCTAGCTCGTGAGATGGCTGCGCGTGTCCCTGCCTACCGATCTCTCCTTGAAAAGCAGGGTAACGCCGGAGTAGAGATGCAGTCTATTCAGGATTTTAAGAAACTGCCGATTGTAGATAAAGATTCATACTTGCGAACGCATCCGCTCCAGCAGCTTTGCTGGGACGGCCAATTCGATGGCGTTGCCTGGACTATATACGCAACGTCAGGCTCGACTGGCGAGCCGTTCTATTTTCCGCATACGAGCCTGCAGGATGAGCAATACGCATTGTACGCTGAACTATATCTGCGTTCAAATTTCAATATAGACAAAAAAACGACGCTTTATATCAATGCCTTTCCCCTCGGTGCATGGATTGGCGGCATTTTCACCCTCAAGGCGATCAGCATGATAGCGGAGCGGGGCAACTACCCGCTGAGCATTATCAATACTGGTATCCACAAAGCCGAGATAATCAAGGCGGTCAGAAAGTTCGGCGATCATTTTGATCAAGTGATCATCGGGTGCTACGGGCCGTTTTTAAAAGATGCTCTCGATGATGGCGTTGCCGAGGGATTGGACTGGAAGCGTTACAACTTGGGGTTTATCTTCGCGGCCGAAGGCTTCTCCGAGTCGTTTCGTGACTACGTTGGTACCGTTGCGGGTGCAAAAAATGTCCTTACTTCGACTGTCAATCAATACGGCACTGTCGATTTAGGAACCATGTCCTACGAGACACCTCTTGCCATATTGATCCGCCGCACAGCAGTAGAAAATCCTCGCGTCTACAAGTCACTTTTCAAGGATTCGATAAAACTCCCTACCTTCACACAATATATACCCCAGCTTTTCTACTTCGAGGAGGTGGATGGCACGCTAATATGTTCTGCGTGGGGCGGAATTCCGCTCGTCCGCTACAACCTTAAGGATAGTGGCGGTGTGTACACGTTCGGCGAAGTCAGCAAAAAAATGCAGGAATGTGGCATAGACCTTTCGGCAGAAGCTCGGAAATACGGTATTCCGGTATGGGAGATGCCATTCGTCTATGTATATGAGCGCAACGATTTTTCAATAAGTTTCTATGCCTTCCAAGTTTACCCCGCCACGGTACGACGCGCCCTTGAGAATGCCGACATGCGCAAGGCACTGACCGGAAAGTTTACGATGACGGTTAAACATAATAAAAGACAGGAACCTTACATTGAGATCAATGTCGAGATGAAAGCTGGCATTCTTTCTTCGCGCGCACTTAAACAGCGCGTCGGACAGATAATTGGAGAACAACTCCTAAAGGAAAGTTCGGAGTTCAGAGAAACGTGGAAGCATAAGGGGAGATCCATTCAACCGCGTATCGTGTGCTGGCCTTATGAGCATGAGCGCTTCTTCAAATTGGGTTCAAAGCAGAAATGGGTGAGTAAATAATATGCACAAAGACATCACAGAAATCCTTCAGTATGCCATCATGGCACCATCTGGAGATAATTCCCAGCCATGGAGATTCAGAATCCGTGAAGATGCAGTGGAAGTATTCAATATTCCAGATAAGGACAATCCTTATCTGAATTATCGCCAGAGCGGCTCATACGTAGCTCACGGCGCGCTCATTGAGAACATGTGCATCGCAGCACTGAATTTTGGCTACGAATCTGATGTTCGATTGTTTCCGAAATCAGATATTGGGGACTGCGTTGCATCGATCTCGTTCCGAGAAGCATCGCCAAAAGACGGGTTATTTGAATACATCTCTGTGCGACATACAAACCGCAAGCCGTATCAGGAGCGACCTCTTACGCAAGATGAATCTGTGTACCTCGAATCTTCGACCGCCGACCTCAGCTTTGGCGAGGTTCTTTTTATCGAGGACAAGAGGAGAAAGGAAGCCGCAGCGCGCGGTGGCAGTGTAGCTGAAGTTGTCATATTGGAAAACAGGATGTTGCACGAATATCTTTTCAAAGACATCGTTTGGTCGATTAAAGATGAGCGCAGGTTGAAATCTGGTCTGTATATTGCCACGATGGAATTCAACACACTACAAACATTTCTTTTCAAAAGTGCACGATACTGGCCGATCATGAAGCTTGGAATGGCGGTTCGGTTTCCGTATTTTATCGCGCATGAGGACGCGAAATTGTACTCCACCGGCGCGGCGATGGGATTGATTACGATTCCGGATGCGTCCCGCGAGAGCTACATAAGGGCCGGCAGACTTATGCAACGCGTCTGGCTTAAAGCGTCAAAATTGCACCTCGCGTTTCAACCAATAACCGCGACACTATTTTTTGCTCAAAGAATCCTGGCAAACGACGCGGAGGAACTGACGATGCGTCACCGGGATCTACTCACCAGGTCGTACCGAGACATATGCGACGCGTTCGGCGTGAGTGACAAAATTCCCGCCGTCATGTTTAGAGTCGGACACGCAGAACCAGCGTCTGCGCGGTGCTCCCGTATTGGCCCAGATGCTAAGCTGATCCCATAGTGCTTTCGTACTTCATATGAGCGACAACAACGAGCTATGCAAGATGGGCATCATATTTATAAGCCCCATTATCGGTTTGACTCGATCATTGATGGACACGTTTAAGCCGCTCACAGAAAGGGGGGCGCATGTGATCGGCGTGGACATATTCGACGAGCACAGTGAAAAGAAGACCTTCTGGAAAGTGCTTGGTCTCACGATGTTGCCCGGTGCCAACAGTCGCAGAGTAGCGTTCGCCAACACATACAATGAAGATATCGTCTTTGACAAAATAGAAGCCGCCATACAAAAACTGCAAGATCTTGGAAAGAAAAGGATTGTTGTAGGCGGAATGAGCGGTGGATTTATTTTTGCAGCGCGCGTTGTTCAAGATCCTGCAGATCTTGAGATACAGGATCACGCCGTGAGAAAGCAGCGCGGCCGCGTACACGGCCTTTTCGGCATATCGCCGCTCATTTTTTATCCGCACGGGGTGTATCGTCCGGACATTCGTTTAGACCGCATTCCACAAAGCATCCCGACCATTCTATTTTTCGCCAATGAGGACGACATCCTACCAAGCGGTACGATCGAATACGCGCTTCAGATTTCTAAAACTCACTCGAATATTCGCGTTCACTGTCTCGATTGCTCAGCGTACGGCGAAGAGAAACCCATTCGCCATCAGTTCTTCGGCGGAGAAGATTTCATTTGGCGGATAAAGAACGCTTTTTGGCATCCGCAAGCCGAACGTCATGTTCTGCAGATCAAGACTGAGTTCCTCAAAGAAATCGCGCGCTATAATGTAGCCCCAGTATGATTAGCGTCAGCGCATTTGTCTCGAATTGGGAACTCATTGCGGTTGGAATCGTTTTAAATTTAACGGTTATCCTCGGCTTTATCGTTTTCTGGTCTAAACAACAGAGCGCGACACACAGGGCATTCCTATGGTTTTCCCTGGCGATAGCGTTTTGGTCGGCGCTCAACTTTTTGAGCTTCCAGCCATTGCCAATGCCGTATTCACTCATAACGTTGCGACTCACTCTTTTTGCTGCGACATGGTTCTCGTTCTCATTTGCGCTTTTTGCCGCGACATTCCCGCATGAACGACGTACGCTTTCCAAGCTGATAGTCGTTCCGATCTACCTTTGGACGGCCACGGTCTCGCTCCTTACAGTTACTCCCCTCATCCTCCAAAAAGTAATAACGCTTGCCGCTGATGGCACTATTGTGTCCGTGGCCAACGGTCCGCTTATGCCGGTTTTCGGCATGACAACAGTCGGGTACGCACTCGGAGGAATCGTTCTTTTAATTCTTAATACAATGCGCGCCGATGAAGCGAACAAGCGCCGCTTTGTTTGGGTGACAACAGGTATCACTGCGATGTTCTTCTCTATCGTCGCTTCGAATTTCTTTTTGCCCGTCGTGTTTGATAATTCGGCACTCCTCCCCTTTGCCGCGATTTTTACCTTCCCATTTCTTGTCCTCACCAGCTATGCGATCATCAAGCACCGTTTTTTGGACGTGCGGGTCGTTGCGACCGAGATTTTCGTTTCGTTCCTCGTCGTAGTCGGTATCGTTCAACTGGCTCAAACGCGTGGTGTGCTCAGCGAGATATTCATTCAACTCAGCATGTTCACTGGATTGATAGTCGCATCGCTTCTCCTAATCAGGTCTGTGCTTCGCGAGATCGAACAGCGCGAGGTCATTCAAATACAGGCGCAGGAGTTGGAAATCGCAAACAAACAGCAGGAAGGGCTTCTACATTTCATCAGTCACGAGATTAAGGGATATCTGACCAAGAGCGAGGCGGCGTTCGCCGCTATTGTGGGTGGTGATTACGGACAAATCACTGCCGAATTGCAGAGCATGTCGCAAAGCGCGCTTGCCGAGATGCGAAAGGGCGTCGCGACCATCATGGACATCCTTGATGCATCGAATCTGAAAAAGGGCACAGTCTCGTACGCAAAGGTATCCTTCGACTTTGTAAAAGCGGTTGATGAGGTCGTGCATGAATTGTTCGCTTCGGCAGATCAAAAGGGTTTGTCACTGTCGTTCGTACGGCCAAGCTCAGGTACTTACACATTCGAGGGGGACGAAGATAAGATTCGCCGGCACGTTATCAGAAACGTGATAGATAATTCAATCAAGTACACACCTCAAGGTACAGTACGAGTTGAGCTCACGAACGTAGTGGGCAAAATCCGCTTGGCTGTCACCGATACAGGCGTCGGGATAACAAAGGAGGACATGGCGCATCTTTTCACCGAGGGTGGGCACGGTAAGGATTCGATAAAAGTGAATGTGCATTCTACCGGTTACGGCCTCTACATCGCCAAGCAAATAGTGGAGGCCCACGGCGGTCGCATCTGGGCAGAATCCGAGGGCGCAGGCCGTGGCTCTCGATTCATCGTTGAGTTCCCACTTCGTTGATATTTTTCTTGTAGCGTTGCATAGTGGCAGCAATTCCCCTGATGGGAAGAGCTCTATGAGGTGACAAATGCCTACGAATACGGCGACATTGCGCGGCGAGAGAATCCGCTCCGGAATCCGACCTATCACCCAACGGTGGGGAACTCGGGGCCTTGAAATGGGCACTGCGAGTTATTTTTGCTTCCTAAAGCTGGATGCAAACCCAGCGGGAGCGTTCCCACTCTCTGAAGACGACCGACTCTTGGAAGCTTCCATTTCTTCCGAGAGCGAGCAGCGGAAGCGCCGTTTGCTCGGGAGGGGGCAGTGGCCAGGCGGCCTGCTGCTGATATCGGGTCACGAAACGCTATTCAAACACTCACCGCTCGGACTCATACGCAGCGTATGGGTCGGGGGTGACGGGCCGATCAAGCCGGTCTGCCAAATCGGGGACTATGGCGACCCTTCGAAATCTCAGTTGTTCGCGTTTGAACCGAACGACTGGCTGGTCGTGCTCGATCCGCGCGCCTCAGCGGCGAGAATTGATTACGCCAACGGCAGCTTTTCAATTCGACCGGTTGAACGGCCCGAGTTCGGGTCGTACCTGGTCATGCGAGCCCACAAGATTAGGCATCATCGTGGGTTGTTCTGGACCAAGAAGACGCTTCAGTCAATACAGATGGGGCACCTGTGGTCTTCTGAACTCGAAACGGCGCTCTCCCGCTACGAGCACAATGCACAACCCCGGCACGTTCGCTGAAGCTCGCCGTGTCGAGCCTCCAGCCACAAAGGGCGACCCCCGCGAACCAGAGCGTTCGCGGGGGCGTAATATTTTGATACAATCATCCCAATGCCCAGCACCAATCCTCTCAATGCTTATTTGTTTGCACACGATCGTATGCGCAAGTCCGCTAACCCTTATTCTCACTTCTTCCCGCGCTGAGTATGGTACTGGGTAAACAAAAACTACTGACCGGACTACAGCCCTCAGGTACGCTTCATATTGGAAATTATTTCGGGGCGCTCAAGCCCTTTATCGGCCTTTCGGCTGAGAATGAGAGTTATCTGATGGTAGCCGACTACCATGCCCTTACATCGCTTAAAAACCCCATAGAATTGCGAAGCAATATTTTGAATGTTGTGAAGGACTATGTGGCCGCCGGCATTGATCCGGAAAAATCGGTTATATTCCAGCAATCGAGTGTGCATGAGCACACTGAACTCGCGTGGATTTTTCAGTGTCTTGTCACCGTTCCGTTTCTGGAACTTTCGCATGCGTATAAAGACAAGGTGGCAAAAGGTCTCGAAGCAAACGCGGGACTTTTTGCGTACCCCATGCTTATGGCCGCGGACATTCTGCTCTACGACACCGATATCGTGCCGGTGGGGCTTGACCAGCGCCAACACCTTGAATATGCACGTGAGGCCGCCGCCAAGTTCAATAACGCATTCGGCACCACATTCAAAGAGCCAAAAGAAAAAATACTCGAGTCTGTCGCTACGGTACCGGGCACCGATGGCAAGAAAATGAGCAAGAGCTACGGCAACACCATTCCGCTCTTCGGGACAAAAGATGAGATAGCGAAGGCTGTGATGTCTATCGTGACGGATTCTACGGGAGACCGTCCGGAAAACGTGTACGCCATCCACAAGGTATTCAAAAACGATGCAGAGCTTGCGCCGCTCTACGAAGCCAACAAGGGTAGCTACAAAGCACTAAAGGAAGCGCTTATTGAGGATATCGAAACGATGATCGCGCCGATGCGGGCAAAGCGCGATTCCGTCACCGATGAAGATGCAAAGAGAATAATTGAAGAGGGGAGCGACCGCGCCCGCGCGGTGGCATTGGCAAAGATGCTCGCCGTTCGCAACGCCGTCGGTGTTGCCCTCTAACTCTATGCTAGTGTTTTGCAAAAGACTGCAATAAGAAATATATGCCCAGAACGTACATAAAAGACCTGAACCAAAATGTCGGTCAATCGGTACTCATAAAAGGCTGGGTATCTGTGCGGCGCGACCAGGGCAAAATGGTATTTTTAGAAATACGCGACATGTCTGGTTACGTTGATACTGCCTTAAACGAACAAGAGCTCACCAAAATTAGAAACCAATTCAACACGATACAAGCCGTCATTCTTCCTGGCAATGCATTCTTAGAGGTGGGCAAACAAATTCGACAGGAGTGCGTAGTTGAGGTAGTGGGCACCGTTGAGCAAAGGCCGGAAAAGAATCAGGTGCCCGAAATGCTTAACGGTACAATCGAGCTCAAAATTGAGGAGTTAAAAATACTTAGTACCGCAGATACTCTGCCTTTTCCAATTGACGACGACACGTCTGTAATAGATGAAGAAGCGCGTCTCCGTTACCGTTATCTCGACCTGCGTAGCGAACGTATGCAACGGAACATGCGTTTACGAAGTCGATTCGTGCAGCTGTGCCGCGAATATCTTTTTGAGAACCACTTTACCGAAATAGAAACACCGCTTTTGACAGAGTCCACGCCCGAGGGCTCCCGTGACTTCGTTGTACCGTCACGGCTACGCTCGGGCAATTTCTACGCACTGCCACAATCACCTCAGCAATACAAACAGCTACTGATGGTTGGCGGCTTCGAGCGCTATTTCCAAATAGCGAGGTGTCTTCGCGACGAAGACCTGCGAGCAGATCGCGGTTTTGAATTCTCGCAGATAGATATTGAGATGTCTTTTGTCGAGCAGGAAGATGTGATGCAAACCATAGAGGAAATGATGACACAGTCTGTCGAGGCAATGGGGTTCACCATCAAAGAAAACCCCTTCCCGCGATTTACGTGCGCCGAGGCAAAAGACAAGTTCGGTGCCGATAAATTCGACCTACGCACCGATGAAGACAAGGCACATGGCGTGCTCGCATACGCATGGGTGTACAAATTTCCATTCTTCGAGAAAACCGACAACGGCGCATGGACCTTTACGCACAATCCATTTTCGATGCCGATACCAGAGCATGTCGACATGCTGCTAAAAAATGAGAACGTTGGCGATATCCTTACGACCCAATACGACCTCGTCTGCAATGGATACGAATCCGCAGGTGGCAGTATCCGTGCGCACCGGCCAGAACTTTTAAAGGCGACATACGAAGTAATGGGTTACTCCGCAGACGAGATAGAGGAACGCATTGGCCACATGCTCGAAGCATTCAAATACGGTGCGCCGCCGCACGGTGGCATCGCGCTCGGTATCGAGCGCAATATTATGAATCTGACCGGCGAAGAATACCTACGCGAGGTACAGGCATTTCCCATGACGCGCGGTGGACAGTCTGCCGTGATGAAAGCCCCCAAGCCTCTGACCGAGCAGCAATTGAAGGAGCTCGGTATTTCTATCCGTCCGCCCAAAAAGTGACATGTCAAAACGTTTTAGCGTAGCGACGGAGAATTTCGAAGGTCCGCTCGAGGCCTTACTAGACCTTATCGAGGAGCGCAAACTTTCTATCTCGGAGGTTTCGCTCGCAGAAGTGACCGATGCGTATCTGGCATATGTCGAGAAATTGCCTGAACTGCCTCTCGGTGAGACGTCGCAGTTCATACTCGTGGCCTCGACGCTACTTCTGATCAAATCGCGCACACTCCTGCCCAATCTCGTACTCTCCGAAGACGAGCGTGAGACAGTAGAGGAGCTCGAGCGGCGGCTCGCGCGGTACCGCATCATTCGTCAGTCCGCAAAACTCTTGCGCCGCGAGTGGGGCAGGGCACCGCTCTTATTCCCCAAGCGTGCGCCGGCGCGCGCTGCTGCATTTAGCCCAGCAGAGGCTGACATTTCACTCATTGCCCGAGTTGCCGAGCGGCTCGTAAATATCCTACCAAAACCAGAAGCATTGGTCAGAGTCTCTGTCGCGCCGGTGCTTGCGCTCGAAGACGTGATAAAGAGCGTGAGTCAAAGGCTCGCCTCGGCCATTCGTGCAAAATTCAGCGAGCTCACCAAATCCGCCGACAAACACGAAACCATCGTATACTTCCTCGCGATGCTCGAGCTCATTCGCTCGGGTTCAGCGAGCGCAACACAGGAAAAGTTATTTGAAGAAATCACGCTCGAAGTCGAGAACATCAGCGCACCGCGATACGGTACATAAATCCATGGTACAAACTCTTGCACAACGCATCGAGGCACTCTTATTCAGTGAAGGCGGCCCGGTCACAAAGAAAAAATTAGCACAGTTGCTCGAATCGGACGCGGCTGCCATTCAGACTGCCGCCGCAGAATTGTCGCAAAGCCTGCACAATCGGGGCGTGGCACTCATCGAAACCGAGACCGAGCTTGCATTCGCTGTCGCACCGCACATGAAAGATACTGTCGAAAAGGCGTACGAGAAAGAGTTGGGTCGTGAAATAGGCGATGCCGGACTCGAGGTGCTTTCCATCATTCTCTACCGCGGGCCATCTACGCGCTCACGTATAGATTACATCCGCGGTGTGAATACTTCTTCAACTATCCGGACGCTCACCGCCCGTGGCCTTATCGAACGCACACAAAACCCACACGATCAACGAGAGTACCTCTATCGCCCGACTGCAGAGCTCCTGGCGCACCTTGGAGTGCGCAATGCTGAAGAATTGCCCGACTATGCTAAAATAGCCAGGCAATTCGCCGCCTTTGAAGTGCAGTCCGGCCCATTTGAAGTAGAACATGCCGGAGAATCAAAACCAACAGAATCCTCAAACTAGCGGCGTCTTTACGCTACTGCAGCCGCCGAAGCTCTACGGCGTGTTCGCGCTTGTACTGCTCGGTCTCGCGGCATTTCTTTTCGTCGGCGTCTACACGCATGGTGCAGAGCCAGCCGAGCCACAGAGCGCTGCTACCGCGGCTAGTACCGACCCCTTTGTCGACACACAGCTTCAAGCCCGGGCTGCGATAGTAATAGATCTTGCAACCGGCAAAACGCTCTATGCGCTCAATCCTGACGCACAGCTACCGCTTGCATCGTTAACGAAAGTCTCGCTCGCGCTCGCGGTTGCCGAGGTGCTCGACGCAGACTCGTTCATCACCATTCCGTATGACACTGCGATGACTATCGGCGGCCAACGTTTGAAAGCCGGGCAGACGTGGCATGTACAAGACGTCATCAACTTCACGCTCATCGCCTCATCGAACGAAGGCGCAGAGATGCTTGCAGATGCGGCGGGGACCGCGATACGAGTAAAATATCCAGATGCGCCACGCGAGGGCTCGGCTCGGTCTGCTACCTTGTGGCGCATGAACAATTTCGCCGCCGCATCAGGTTTTACCGGCATGTATTTTCTGAACGTGAGCGGCTTGGATGAAAGTGAGACGCTCGGCGGTGCTTTCGGCACGGCGCGCTCGGTTGCCAATCTTTATGCATACGCCGCACGAACAGCCCCAACAACGTTTACTGCTACCACGGAAGATGGGCTCCTGATGGACGACCGAGAAGGAGATACGACCGCCGCGTTCAATACCAACGAGGCACTCGGCGCGATTCCCGGGCTCATCATGGGCAAGACGGGATACACCAACCTCGCGGGTGGCAACATTGCGGTAGTATATGACGTTGGGCTCGCGCGTCCCGTCGTCGCAGTCGTACTCGGCTCAACCCACGCTGGCCGCTTCTCGGACGTAAAACAGCTTGTCGAGGCGACGCGCGTCGCAATTGCGTCACAATAAGAAAATGGACTACGCACTGACAGATCTAATACGTGTACTTGTGCCGGCGACAGCATCTTTCGCCATCGGTATCGCATTGACGCCGCTGCTTACCCATTACCTGTACAAATTTCATGCATGGAAAAAACGTGCGGGCAAACTTGCGCTCGACGGTCTTCCCGCGACCGAATTCAACACCCTGCACAGCGTGCATGAGACGCGCGCGCCACGAATGGGCGGTATCGTCGTTTGGGGAAGCGCGCTCATCACGATGTTCGGCATTGCCCTCGTCGCTGTATTCATACCGCGCGCCGAGATACTCCAGCTCGACTTCTTAAGTCGGAATCAGACATGGATACCACTCGCCGCACTTTTGATCGGTTCCATCGCCGGACTCATTGACGATTTGCTGACCATACGACCGGACGCTGAGGGCTTATCAATCCGCTACCGCCTGATTATCGTGGTTATACTTTCCGGTTTCTTGGGCTGGTGGTTCTACGACAAGCTCGATGTCGTCGCGCTCAATATTCCGTTCGGATACCCTATATACCTTGGCGCGCTCATCATTCCTTTTTTTATCCTCATGTCGCTTGCGCTCTACGCTTCCGGGGTCATAGATGGCATTGATGGACTCTCCGGTGGCGTATTTGCGAGCATTTTTGCCTCCTATACCATCATCGCCTTCGCGCAACAGCAGATAGACTTGGCGGCCTTTTCGGCGGTTATCGTTGGCGGACTTTTGGCGTTCATATGGTTCAACATACCGCCCGCGAGATTCTATATGTCCGACACCGGCACCATGGGACTCACACTCGCTCTTGGTACCATAGCCTTCATGACCGATACGCTTGGTGGGGGATACGGCATTGCCGTCTTGCCGATTATTGGTGCACTCCTGGTCATCACCGTCGCATCGAACATCATTCAGGTCATATCGAAAAAATTCTTTGGTCGCAAGGTCTTCCGTGTGGCGCCGCTTCATCATCATTTCGAGGCGATAGGGTGGCCTGGATACAAGGTCGTGATGCGCTACTGGGTGCTTTCGGTCGTCTTTGCGTTTGCCGGAGTCATCATCGCGCTTGCCGCCATCGCGTAATGTTACGACGTCAATTTCGACTATCCGTCCTGTTAGAATACCTTTATGGGAAGGAGCCGCGCACGGTTTGATAAGCCATTGGCGTTGCTTATTGCGATCCTCGTGATAGGAGGTGCTCTTATTTTTGCTTCGGCAGCATTCGGTCTCTTGGCTCGCGGTGCAGAGCACATGTCATCAGTGGTGTTCAATCACGTTGCACTCGGTATCGGCATCGGATTAATCGCACTTCTTGTGGGTGCAAGTATTGATCATCGCCACTGGCGCCGGTTCGCCCCATATCTGTTTGCCGCGGCGCTCATTGCAACGGCCGCTGTATTTTTACCGCTTATTGGAGCCGAGCATGGCGGCGGCCGCCGCTGGCTCATAATCTTCGGCACATCCTTCCAACCCTCGGAAGCGCTTAAACTCGCGACCATCATGTTCGCCGCCTCGTACTTCGCTACCTTCCGTGCAAAGGTGGCCACGTATACATACGGGCTTGGAGGATTCGTCATGATCGTGGCACTGCCCGTCGTACTGCTTGTGCTGCAGCCAGACCTCGGCACGCTTGGCATTATCTGCCTCTCTGTGATGGCGATCTTCATCGCGGCAGGAGCATCGTGGAAACACATCGCTGTCGCCGCATGTATCGCCGTCTTGGGGCTCGGGGCACTGAC